>Ga0315915_1002407_pt1 | contig 23591 bp, 12 predicted proteins | sample MpolbnodulesMG_FD_207738 | JGI IMG/M metagenome (GOLD analysis project Ga0315915, IMG submission 207738) | Medicago polymorpha root nodule microbial communities from Los Angeles, California, United States - branched nodules | ecosystem: Host-associated > Plants > Roots > Nodule | place: USA...
TTTCTCTCTTTTTCCCTTCCCAAAAATAAAAGTAGAAAGTTCAAAGATTGAAGGTGCAATACCAATCAATGGATTGATACCCAAAAATCACGAGCACATTGTGCAATAGATTGTCAACTAAGGATAACTTGTGCAACAGATTGTTTGGACATTGGTTGATGCTGCTTTTGTTTCGTTTGTGATTTTGTAATTTTTATGTAGTCTCTCTGGTACACCTTCTGCTGGAGGGACTCCTATTAAATTGTTAATATATATCACATTTTGCCTTGTTAAAAAAAATGTGAGTATGAGATAGAATTGTATAAAAATTGTTACAAAATAGTTGTATGAATATCATTTCTCTTTTTATTACGTTAATGCATATAAAACACAAACAATAATTTTATTAAATTTTGATTTTCAACAATAAATCACGAACAATAGTTTTTATATACGAAGCCGAGGATTTTCAACAGATTGGGTTTGAGGACAAGGAGTCATTCCCATGATATTCGTCTATAACAAATTGAGATATATTCTATTAGTTCTGAACAGTTTTGTTCATTCATGTTAATTAGGAACCAATTAATCAGTAGATGCACTAGCTAAACAAGGAGTAAAAATGGAAAGAATAAAGGTTGACTGACTCGACCACCTTGACACGGGTAATAATTAGAAGAAAAAATAAAGATAATTTAATATAATTACATGTGTGTCATTGTCGAACAGTGGCGGAGTCCTTCATGGGTTAGAATGGGCCACGGTTCATTCAAAAAAATTAAAAAATTAACGACCATAAGTTTATTTTTCGAGATTTCATACAATTTTGTGTTGGTTATAGGTTTCAACTGATCCAAATTCCTGCAAAGTGGTGTAGTTGCCCACCCGAAAAATTTAAATAATTCAATTATAAGTCTATTTTGCGAGACTTTAAACAATTATTCAACGTTCATAATTAATTTTATATCTTATAAAGTTAATACTCAGTGGTTCACCCGAACTTTTTTTTCTGGCTCTACCACTGTTGTCGAACACTAACATTTGTCACGTCCGAAACACCTTCTTTGGTGTTATCTTAGTTAACATTTTGTTGTGCAAGAACTTTTTTTTTTTTAAACAACAAATTTTATTTAACCTCCAGGTCTCTGCTCAAGACGAATAGAGACCGGTGTGAAACTGAGAGTACAAACTAAAGGTGTCGTATATAGGCAGAACACCCGGAAATAAACACCTTAAAAAACACCCCCTGAGGACAACTCCCACCAAAATACATGTCACCACCTAAAACAGACTTCTTCACGAAAACGACCACTGTAAAAACGATATCCCGCACCACTCATCGTCACTACTCTCCCCCAACGAAACACCCCTTTAAATTAAACTCCCAGTCCTTAAAACCAAAGTTGAGCCACATCCGAAAAGCTCCTATCCGAAAAGATCAATCAGCTTCCACCACCTCTCAACCTCCGAAAGAAACCATAAAAAGTCCAAAACCAAACTTGAGCCAAAGCACTGACTCCCAATCTCGAATCAAAAGTGATCGGCCCACCAGACTTGTGCAAGAACTTTGATGTACCTTCTTTTCATATTACTCCGGTACATGATTGGATATCAACTCCAATTCCAACCCTTTATAGAAAGTGGAAGAGTGTCATCTAATGATGTTGAGTTTGATGACTATTAATAAATTTTCTTATTTATTTTGGAAAAAAAAATGCACATTTTTGTTTGTGAAGAGTGATCCACACGACATTTTATTATATACACTATTCTATAAAAAAAATAAAAAAAACCTTCTTATTATTATTATTATTATTATTATTATTATTATTATTATTTGTTATTTTTTTTGAACAATCTATTATTATTATATTATCACCAATTAAAAAATTAGTTAAATTTCATTAAAATATGAACAATTCACAACAATAATAATAAAATAGGGTAAATGAAAGAGTTAAATTGAAAAGAAAAAATACAACCCAAAAAGAAGTATTCCTTTATATATTTGTGTTTCGGTGTAACATTTTTCTTTCAATTTTACCCTTTATTTAGCTATCTTCTTCCAATTTTACCCTCTCCTTTAATTGGAGGGAGGCTAGAGCAACTTTGTCTGGGTTAATGACAAGGAGTCATTCCCATTTTATTTTTTCTTAAAGGAGGAGTCACTATTCCCATGAAGTCTGGTATTCGTCTATAACAAATTGAGAAATATTCTCCTCTCAAAAATAAAAACAAATTGAGAAATATCCTATTAGTTATATTTAAAGTTGTAAATTGTGAATGAATGATATAAGCAAGCTATTAAACAAAAATTCTAGTCTTTCTCTTTTTCTTATGAGACATGTCCTTTCTCGAATTAGAATAATTATTACTGTTAATTTCTATTTCTTATCATTTGTACTTTCGATCGCATCACTAACTTCTACCTTTCACAAATTCAAAGCGGATCAGGATCTCCGCCATGAATCATATCTAAACAATTTTCAGAACCTACAAACCAAAACTAAATCATTTTCTCCTATTTATCTTCAAAACTAAACCAAAGTTCAACAATAACGACAATGGAGGTTTCGAAAACATTTGCTACAAACCCTTTTGGATTCTCTAATTAATAAGTATACCCCACTAGAGAGAGATAGAGAGGAAGTTTCATTTTCAATAACAAAGATATCGTTAAATTTTTAAAGGGTTGAAATGGAAGTTCTGGATGTCAAAGCAAAGCTTTGATAATGACCAATCAATTTCAAATAGTGCAAACTGCCAAAATTCCACAAATATTTGGGAGTTGCAGTACCCAACAAATGTATCAATCCAAAAGACTCTAAATAAAACTCTAACGCCTGCCTTCACATCGAGCGTGAACTAGAATCCGATTTTCTCATACTCTATACAATCCGACTCTAAATCTCTAATAATATGAACATAAATATCACTAGCTAAAAAAGCGAAGGAAAAGGATGAACTTTTATAAATAGGTCTTGGAGCAAAATGATAGTAACAATTAACGGTATAACGGGAGCTCCCACGGCCCTTTCAAGAGAGACAGTTAATAAAACGTCAGAAACCGAAATCTAACAAAATGTGTCTGTTAGTCTACAGGGGGTAACCATCATATCATTTGAAGTGACAAAGTGAGTCTATAATGATAATATTATTCACAAGTTGAAGGTGACTCCTCAAGACGTGTGATATGTACACCAACCACTAATGGCACCTCCTCCTGTTTTGAAGGAAGAACTTTAAAATGAAATGAAATGCAGCTTGCCGTCTATCCATCAGCTTGCTTGTGCAGTTTGAATGAAAGCTTGAAGCAAACTCTGAGCTGCAAATGTTTGATCAGGTGTTCCAGATATCACAACCTTCCCTCCACTTGTACCGGTGCTGCTGGGATCAAATACTGTAACATCTGCACCTGAAATCTGGTCCCAGAAACAACACTAGAGCATATTAATATCATCTTTAATAGATATACTATTTCCATAATCCTTATACAAATAAAAAAATTGAGAAAGCGAGACTTTTTTAATAATTAAAGTGACATCAATAAACATTTTACAACCATCCTTAAGGAGATTGAAACTCAGCCCTATCTAAAAATAAATATGTATATTAAAATTTTAACCTTTCATTTGTATTAGTATTATATCTGCATCTGCATTTTTTTATTAAACGGTTTAAACATAAAAAGGGTTAAAATGAAAGCTCTTGATACCAAAGTCTAAACTTCGATAATGGCCAATAAATTTCACATAGTACAAACAATGCCAAAACTCCCTAAAAATTTTGGAGTTACAGTACCAACAAATGTAACAAAATGAAATGCAAGTTTCATACTCAGATCAGATATACCTTTTTTTCAACCTTAATTAAAATCATTAGCACTCCAAAAACCACAATGATCAAATGATTCAAAACTCACCAAATAATCAGAAGAAAGTTTAACACAGCCCAACCACGAGTCACGGAAAATTAAATAATTCATGACATCTTTCTAAGGGAATAAATAATCACACACCTGTCTAATTCGATCTAAATTGCCGCCATCTTCACCATAAACAGAACCAAAGACATGCTCTGAGACTATAATCTCCACAGTAGTGTTTGTCACAGTGGCAACAATGTTTCCTCTGCCAAAAGATTTTACCAAATCAGAAAGGTTGAAAAAAGATCAGAAGCAGGAAGATGTCTTCACAGATTGAGTTATTTGTTTATCAAGCAATATATTCTTTTATTGATTTGTAGTGAATATTTATTATGCCATTGGCTTCTACATCTAATAATCATAGGAATCTAAGATTTTACAAAGGGAAAGGGATACTGACCTGCCAGGTTCAACATTCTCGATTAAATTTGTATGTAACTCCCCATTTTCTGCGACCTTTTTAGCTTGATACACCCCTGCATTCTGTAAATATACAAACTCCTAAACAATCTTGTACTAAAAACCCTAGGAGAAACAAGAGATGCAATAGAACATCAAAAGATGGTAAACATAAAGGAGGTGAAGAATACCTGTGGTGGAAACCTTGCAAAAGGAAAAGAAGATTTTTTGCGGGTAATGAACTTACTCCTAACAGTATCTTTATTTAAAGGAAAACTTGGTTTGATTCTTGCTTCAGCAAGCACCTCATTGGTCAAAGGATTATCCCTAATTATAGAAGTGATTTTACGTAGAGCATTTTCTACGCATCTGTATCCACCAGTGATCTGCATGAAATATCTCTCTATGTATAAACATGACTAGCAAACAGTAAGAAAAGATTGTTGGAGCCCCGACAAGAAACTCAGCCACTGGCATGAGCGCTTCTGAGATTGTCTAGGAGAGAGAGCTTATGAAAACAGCTTATGACATGTCCATACGCTGTTTTCAACTTATTTTCATAAGCTCTTCAAGATAACTTATGAAAACAGCTTACAGTTTATATGAAAACATTTTGATTTAATTTTATTTATCTTGTTATAAATATAACTCACACATAAGTACTTATGATATAAATGCTTATTAAGTTGTTTATCAAAAGAAGTTATCAATCTATTCTGACCACATGAATGCCTCAGTAGTAAAAGCACTAATGCAGTGCAACAAAATAAGATATTTGTTATCATTTCATTCTTAACTAAGCTGGCAGCAAAAGAAGAATTCTACAGCAATACCGAAGCAGATATAATAAGGATTGAAAAGACACCATAAAATAAGTATACGAACATTAGACGAAAGCTTCCAGAAACTAACAAATGAGGACCTTTATGTTGGATACAATGGCATTTTTCTACTTTTAAGTATTTTATTCAGGGTCAGTTTGGATTGACTTATCTAGTGACATAACCACTTGTGAGACTATTTGAGAAAGCTTATACGAACAGCTTATGAAATGTATATAAATTGTTTTCGGTTTATTTTCATAAGCTTTATCTTTTGTTAGCAAATAAGCTGAAAACAAATTCACGAGTCAAGAACCTGAAATATATTTGTGTAAGTAGGTAGCACTTCTACTAGCCAAGTATAATAACTGTTTTCCATATTAAAGACCTTTAAAATTGGAAATTAAGCAACTAACAAAAGTTATCCTTTTATCATGAAGGATATCAGCATATGATAATAAAATCAAATCTAAACATTTACAGAAGCTCCGTGTAAAGTAACAAATATAAACTCTTGAGAACCTTAAAAAAAAAAAAGCGCAGCTGTCTTGAATTATACAAGATACATAATTGTACCTGGACTACCACATCATTATCTGAAGCATTAGGAATTGGCTCTCCATGCAGTAATTGAATATCAGCCCCACTCACTTCTCTCAATTCTGAAATCACCTGACCTTCATTACCAGTCAATAAATGTAACGTGCTCGTTGTGATTAAAAGCCTTGCAGTTACAGGTGATTCCACAGCAGTGGCTGGCTGAAACCCATTTCGAATGTGATCTTCAGCAATTCTAGTGAAGACAAGAATAACAGCATCTTGTGCAGGAGAATTACTTGATTCAAGGTTCTGGACGGAAGAAAAAAAAATCTAGATCAATAATAGAAAATTATGGCAATTCAAAATGAGTATCAAAATCACGTGACTAACCTCAAAAGCAGAAATAGTGACGATACGCTCTTCATACTGACCTAAAGGAGGTGCAAAGACAATAGAAGCACCAGTTTGGATTTCAAAAGTTCTGACTATAGACCCTTTTTTACCGATCACACTACCAGCTACATTGTTAGAGCAAAGGAGTCTGAAAACAACTGCGTGTCCGGTACCTTTTGAGTCAAGGCTAGAGTTTCCGTTAGCGTTTGTTGTCTGTTTTGAAGCATCGTTTATAGATAAACCTTCCATTGAAGGTAACCATGAATTAAGGTGAGGAAAAAGATCCTCATGTGTGTAAGAGGTTGACCTATCAGACGAGTTAATAGTTGGCGGCGTGTTCAAAGATACTTTTCCCATCGGTGGACAATCTTGAAGACAATAAGATACATAAATCAGTGCTTTCTTTACAGCCAAACTTTCACCAGTTATCTGCCAATCAAACCAGTTCCCAGATAAAGAACAAGAATATTAAATAGTCAGTTCAATGACAAGCGAATGGTGTTATTTTCGCAGTTCTTGAAAATATATTTGGTTAAATCAGTATAGTCATTCAGTTAAATGACAGATCAGATTTAATCTAGTCAACTACTTGCCAGTTTCCTCTACTTAGACATTCTAATTTATCACAAGGTCCACAGACCTACAATCCCAAAATTGAAGTTCCAATTCACTTATATAACATACACATAGTAATATGATTTTCATGCCAAAATATAGGAAGAAAACAAGATCATGATTTCACTGACCATTAATAAAAACATAATACTTGACATGAATTCCACTTAGTATGAATGAATCCTTATCCCAAATTTCTCATAATAATAATAATAATACAAATGATTAGTAAAAAGAAAAATAATACAAATGATAACCAATCTCCTTTCTTAAGGATTTTTATAAGAAAAATCAATAAAATGCGTGGTATTTACCTTTGTTATTTTATTGAATACCACATTTTTCAACAAATAATTTTCAATCTTAACCAAAAGGAAAGAATTCTAACAATTGAGAAAAAATATATGAAAATTACTACTGTTACATTCTCCGTATAACAAATCATAGATATATTAAATGATTTAAAGGATATGCATAGTCAATATAGAACATTTTTACATTAATATCCAATGAAAATCCCCAATTTTGCCAGATCAAGCCACTTTTACGAATGTATTTTGAAATCGGTAGTATCGGTGGTGGATCCAAGACCCTAGCTCAAAGGGTTCAAACTTTTGATTTCTTTAAGGAAAAATAAAATCAGGGTCTTTAAAACGCAAAATAAATCGATGTATATTTGCATTTTTTTTAAGTTCAATCCCCTCAACGGGGTTGCCTCCGCCCCTAGGTGGTATGACATGGAAAAATAACGGCCTATCATTGAATTTCATGTCAGTGTAAAACTATTTTACAATCGCATACGTGAATTTAAACTCTATTAAAACATTAATTAATGATTGAGTGATCTTAATTCAAAGAGCTCAACTTAGAGTCAAATCCAATTGCATTTGCCGTGCCTAATAAGAATAATAGTAATAATATTAATTAGTAATTAACTTTATTTAACAAATCATTAGTGATTAATTTAGATCCTCCATCGTGTGAACCTTTTTTATACATAATTTTTAAGGCTATCCAAAAAATATCACTATAAATATTTACTAGTGGTTGGGAAGCTCAACCGGTTTGAGCCAAGGAGTTGGAGGTCCGGTTCAAACCGGACAAAGGAGAATAACTAATCTAACAACTAATTATTAATATTTAGTTAAACATTCGTGTAAAAAAGTTTTAAATACAAATTAAATCCTATTAATAGTAATAATAAGCAAAAGCAAAACTCACAAGAATTAACTCCTCATCTTTAGCAGCACAATGTGGAGCAGGACAGACCCTAATATTAGAACCACTGTTATTCCTAATATTACTTATATTCTTCCCTCCTTTTCCAACAATAGCACCAATTTGAGAACTATGTGCTAACAATTTCCCATAAACTTCACCATTTCCCCCTTTCTCACTTTCAAGCCCCCAAACCCTATCAAAAACCCTAACAACACCTTCTTGTGCATTAGAAACCTCCATTTCCCTATCACCCAAAACAATCCCTTTTCGATCGGACATCGACCCAATTACCAAAATAACCCTATCATCCGTCCCCACCACCGCATCCTCACAATGGATTTTGCATCCGGTTTCTCGCCGGAGCTGAGAAACGATTGACCCTGAACTTCCGATCAATCCACCAACCGTTGACGAATGACAGACCAAACGAAACGCGATCTGACCCGGTAGAAGTTTGAAAACGGGTCGTTTTCGGTTGGTCCGTTTCAACGACGACGGTGGTGGTGGTTGTGGGTGGTGATGATCGGTGGTTTCAACGGCGGCGGAGAAAGTGGGGTCTTGCATTTTTGAACGAAATTGTGAAAAGTTTGTGACTTTTGAAATGGGGTTTGCGTTTTGTTAAAGTTAACGTTAATGGGTTGTGATGATTTGAGGAATTTTCATGGTGAAAAGGAGATTTGTTTGGGAATGAAAATGAAATAGAGTGAGAAAGTTGAAATGGAATGAAAAGGGTATTGTGAAGGATTGGTTTTGTTTTTTAGTGTTATTCTGTGTGTTTGGCTTTATTTGTTGACAAGCTTGAAATTGAGGTTTGTGGTTTGTCTGCTAGCCAATAGAACAGTGTAATTGTGGTGTGTTATTACAGCTTGGTTAATGTGGGAAGCTGTAATAATAAATCTAACTTTGATAGCATTTCCCTGGTAATAATAACAGTGTCATATTCTTTCAAAAAAATAAAAAATAATAACAGTGTCATATAATTTCATAAGAAAACAATACTAATAAAAATGTAATCTTCTACACATACATTTGAACATGTTGAAAAGAGTCGATCAACATGGCATTCAACAATGTTTCGAGCAAAGGAATTGCAATGTGTCCTCCTCTTTGCAAACCATTTAATCAAAAACAAATTCAAATTTTTTGTCTTTCTTAAAATAAGCCATTTAAATTGGGTTGACTTATTTTTAAGGAAAATGCTAACAAGTGTCCTAAGGGCATTGTTTAAACATCTAAAAGTAACAACTTTTGCATGGAAATTGTACGATTATGACTTTAACAAGTGTTTAACTTGTATTTTCAAGACATAATTTCTTTTTGTGGGTTTCTTAAACAATGCTCTTAGGGCACTTGTTAGCAAGACCTTATTTTTAATACTGTGACATTTAAATCACAATAAAATAAAATCGAAACTAAGCATGAATAATAAAAAGGAGAAATTTAACGGAGAAAATTTGAAATGTGTTTGGTGTATTAATGTTTGGTTCTTTCCGTTGTCATGCGTGGATGATGACTACAATATAACAAACACTAAACAATTTGTTTTTGTTTTCGAGAGGACTAAACAATCTAGTTTGTACTTACAAAAAAAAAAAATCTATTTTATAGATGGTACTCTCGAGTCCTAATTATGTGATATCAAAATGTCAAATTTGTGTGTTGTTGGTTTTACCTAAACATAATTTGATTTTCAATTAGCTGGTTTCTTTTTAAGCAAAATGAAATGATTTTGTTATAAAAAAATTATCAAAAGTTGATAACAATCAAGTTTTATCTCATTAAATAGAATAAGTTACATGGATCAAATTAGGATCGTACATGGATAGGTTCATTCAGACTAACTCGACCAAACCGACTTAGATCGACTTATAAAGGGTAGGGTTAAGTGATCATGTACCACTAATTTCATAAATAAAATATATAAAAAAATAAAATAAAATAAAAACATATATGACATGTTGGGTATTGAGTAAACTCGGACCGAAACCTAATACAACCATCTCACTTATTGAGAGGAGCCTTTAAAACAAATTTGGCAACCTAACCAACAAGCCTACTTATCCGTAAAAGAAAAAATTATAGAAATGTTAATCATTTCTCTTCTGAGAGCTTGTATATTCATTCAAATAAGAATATTTCTAAACCCAATTCATCAAGAAGATGAAAGTTTAAGTGAACTATAACAGAAGAAGATAAAAAATAGAAAGTCAAATATATCAAAATGGAATCACGAGAAAGGAACTAAAGTCAAATATTGGTCATTTTTCATAAGGGTGGTCTTTCCTTTGGAGGTAGTTTTATATAATGGATATTCATTTTCTCTTGGACTTTACAAACACATTATACATTATATCAATTAAAGAGTCTATATCTTGCTAGTAACTCTCTTCTCCTAATAATGATCTCTCACAATTCATAAAAAAAAAAAAGTGATCTCTCACATAGGAGTGGCTTCATTTAATGGAAAAGTCTTCCAAACCGAATATATAGAATCAGGTGCACATTGGTCATTACCCCCTAAAAATTATCATGAAGTAATCATTTCCGACCTCGAATCTGAATGTGTTCCTTCTTATGATGAGTTTCAAAATACCTTTGAAGAAATGCATATTGAAGCATTAGAAAATTTAGCTCTCAAAATAGAATGATTCTCAAATTGGCAGACGAAATTTCAAAGTTTAACAATGCTTTTGAAAATTTTAAAACTGAACATGCATCTCTTGTAAATGAGCATATTGAATATCTTAAGGACTATCTAAACTTTATGGAATATAGGAATTGCAAATTTTGTCCTAATTTACATGAAGAGAACAAAAAGATAAACTATAACAAGCTTCTAAAACTCCTATAGTGTTTGCTATGAAACCAAGTCATGATAAACCAATTGTGATGACGTGGGTGCCTAAAAATTACATATGTACAACTAATCCCCAATGACCTAACGTTTGTTGGGGACCTAACTTTATTACAACCATAAAAAGGTAAGATACATGACAAAAGACACTTCCATGTTCATTAATTTTACAAGAAATGAGTGTGGGTGTGTCTCATATGATGAAAATAATTGAGGTATAATTTTAGGTGAAGATGTCGTGGAAAACCTCTCCACAACTAACATTAAAGATGTTATGCATGTAAAAGGATTGAAACATAATCTCTTAAGAATAAATTAATTATGTGATAATGGGTATACAAATACTTTTAACACCCTAATTTGCATAATTGAGTTTAATGCCAGAAAGGGAAAAGTGTTTGAGGGTATTAGGGTCGTAAATATTTATATGTTTGATTTAGATTATGTATCTCTAATAGTGGAATAAGGTGTCTTGACGCTGCGAATGAAGATTATTGGATTTGTCATAGACGTCTTGGTCATGTCCAACCTTTGGGTAACAAAAGACCAAGGTTGGGGCAAAAAGACATCAACCATTGGAGTAAATCTAAATCTGGTTCTTTTTATACCCCAAGAACAGTCTTTTTATCTACGGTAAAAAGTTTTTTGGGGTAAAAAGAAAGAGATTTACTTTTACCCCAAGGGTTGACCTCTTTGTGCCCCAAGTTGATTGGCCTCTTTTTACCCCTCGATTGGCCTTTTTTTACCCCTCGATTGGCCTCTTTTTACCCCCAAAAAGGTAAAAAAGACAAAGACTATAAACATGAGAGAGTGAGGAGGAGGAGAGAATGTGAGATGATGGTGTAAGGAAATGGTGAAGTTTGGAGGTGTATTTATAGGGAAGATTGTAACATAGGTTATAACTACAATAAATATAGTCAAAAAACGTGTAAAAATATATAAAAAAAAATGTGTAAAACCAATTAAAATCACTTGACCACTGTCCAAAAAAACGTATTCTTGATGCATGAACAACCGGTCATTCTACATGAGTTAACTCACGTTGCCCCATGCATGCAACGTGAGTTAACTCGCGCTAGTGTTAAACTCTGCGTGAGTTAACTCACGCATGTTGGGCGGTTGTTTATGCATTTTAAATGGTTTTTACACGTTTTTTTGACATCATTAAGTGCTATGTTACCTCAAACCACCTATAAATACCCTCCTTCTCTTCACTATTTCTCGAATAAAAACTGCGTATTAAATAAATTTGAATAAAGTTGCGCATTAAATAAATTCGAATAAAAGCTACATTACATTACATTCGGGTAGAGATATGTGGTACAACAATTGTCTTACCTCTGAAATTGGATAAATTCAAACTTGCTAAACAACAACTCTCAACCATTCATCCGGAAGTTTTATTGTTCCATTCAAAACAACATGTATTATGCAGAATCAACTATATATGTTATCACATCGAATTCCCTCATATAAGACGAGTCATCACATAAAGAATGAGGTGCATTTTGTGACACTCATCTTATATGAAGGAATTCGATATCATAACTTATATAGTTGATTCTGCATAATACATGTTGTTTTGACATGAACAATAAAACTTCTGGGTGAATGCCTGAGAGTTGTTGTTTAGAAAGTTTGAATTTATCCAATTTTAGATGTAAGACAATTGTTGTAGTTGGAAGGTGCATTCCCTAGCTAATCACGATCTTCTGGCGGAATCAAGTTGTTGAGAATATCTTCAGTTGATCTCTACAACGTGACAAACATATCGATCAACATAACCATGTTGTGCTGCCAAAAAATAGAGAACATGATCCTCATGTCGTCGTCGTTCTTTAATTCTAGCCGACTGAACGTTATTCTCTCATCGTCCAACGTTGGACATTCATACCAAATGTATTTCAATCTCCTTGTGTCTTCGGGGTTGAGTCCTTGATTGATTTCATCCAGTTGATCCTTGAGACCTTTTAACGTGACATTAATGTACCGAACCCTGAACATTTGATATCTACAACTTTGAACATCTGAGGATTTCCACCGTTGAAGCGTATGCTAACATTGAACAAATCAGTCATTGTTTCAAACCTACCTACACCATAAAAAATTTAACAATCAATGAAAAACTCATTCAAACATTTCATCAAACACTTGGAGTGCAAATTATACATAAACCCTAAAACTGATAACTACAACATAAACATGCAAACATCTAATCAATTAAACAATATAAGTCATTTACATGTAACATTGTATTATTTCTTGCCAAATAAATCAAAATTTAAACTAAACCTAAAACTAAAAAAATCTAATTTAAGACAAAAAAAATCTAACATAAACATGCAAACATCTAAACATCATAACAATTAAGCAATATAAGTCATTTACATGTAAATTGTATCATTTCTTGCAAAAAAAAAAATTTTAAACAAAACACTAAAACTAAAAAATTCTAATTTAAGTGAAAAATTCTATCATACCAACATAATTTAAGTGAAAACTTACTTGTTATTGGAGTGTTGTTTGATTTGAAGTTGAAAAAATTTCGGATTTCGGTAATTTGAGAGAGATTTGAGATTATAAATGAAGAAATGAGGTTTTGTCTGGCCTTAAAACAGCACGCAACGTGACTTAAGTCACGCAATGTGAGTTAACTCACGCAAATTTAACACTAGCGTGAGTTAACTCACGCATGGGAATTTTAGTCATTTCAATTAGGAATGAGTAATTTCTGTTGGGTAAAGAGCAGAATTCACATTTCTAACGGAGGTTGCAATCTTTCTGGCCTTTGTGGTGCTAATGTTGAAACTTGCTCATACCTCTACTATGATTGTCCTTATGCTTAATTTATCTAGACTTGTCTTGGCTTAATAATAAATTCAAACATCAATTATTGTTTAGTGTCTAATCTTCTAGATATTTACAAAAAACATCGGTCCACTCAATGTAGAGTAGTGATTCTTAATGCAATTGTCAACATCATTATAATATTTGGTATATCACAAATTAACAAAAAATCAATAATTTCCTCAACTAAAAAAAATCAATAATAGTATTATCAACACATTACCTACTATCAACATGATCACATTAAATACCTCTCTATCTGGTAATAACATTACATTATCGGTCAATTCTTCAATGACTAATTTTATGACCCTGAAGGCTTTCAATGTTAGAATTCACCATTCAAAGACACCTAATATAATAGAAGTGATTTAACAACATCCCTTCCTTACTTGGACAAGTTAAGTGCAACACTTGTGAGGCAACCCTAGGAAGGTCTAGCCATGGTACTTGTGGAGGAATTTTCAGAAATAGGTATGCTAACTTCTTAGACTGCTATATAAGTAATTTAAGAGTCTCATTTGCAATTATTGTTGAGCTTCTTCGTGCCATGAATGCAAATGAAATTGCTTATAAAAAGGGTGACATCAATTAGTTTGGCTTCTGTGATTGGTATGGAGGTGTAATGTTGATGAGGAAAGGGGAAGACGAGGATATGGAAAGGGAAAAAAGATAGAGTAGATTTGGTGTAGAAGGTGTACCGTTATATTTTATAGGACCTTATCAACTAGTGGTAAAAAAAATTAAAATAGTGCATCACTTAGATCGCTTGTGGACATTAGAAATCTCCTTTAATTAATTCACCTCCAACTTTCAAAAACATTTTATAATATTTCACAAATTTTACTTTTCATTTTTTTATGGAAGAAAAGGGTTAAGCCCTAACAACATAAACAAACATAAAAGAGAAACTAGAAGCCTCTAGAAAAAGCAATACCGCTTCTATTAGCCAATAACGCAAAAGAGGCAAAATTAAGAATAACATCAAATGTTCTATAAGAAATAACCATTTGAAGACCGTATTTGACAAACATATTCACCACTTGGTTAACATTTTGGAAGACATGTGTCAAGGAGTAATGCTCCAACTGATGCAAGATATCATAGATCCAATTAACCGATAAGAAATAATGATCTCTAGTATTGCATCCAACCACCATCAACCTGACACCACCTTCAAATCAAATTCAATATAAATAGTTTTGAAGTTCCGACCAAAGGACAACTCAAACCGTTTAATAATCACTCACAATTTTGTCATAGTATTCGTGCAAGCTCCGAGGGAGCGTGCATACCTGTATAGGAAACTTTCATTGTGCTCATGAGCCACACCTCCACAAATTGTCGTAGTATCATGGTTTGCCATTGCTTCATCATGATTCAACTATAATCGACTTGTAGTATGAGGGATCTTAGGTATGGATAATATGTAAAGTTTTGCTACTATTAGAGGAAGTAGAAGGAAAAAAGACTCTTGATTGACAAGGACTGTGAAGTGGCAACCATATGATGGTTTTTTGGGTTCAAGTGTGAGTGATTATCTCACATTGACTATGAATGAGGTAAATGTTTGATATATAAGAGAAGTGACTAATATACCTTAAAGTTGTGGATAAAGATGTGACACCTCCTTCTTTCGTGATTCTGAAGTTATGTTTTGTTGTTGCTTTCGACGTTTTGTTGGACTCACCAAGTAGTATCACAATTTTGATACAACTTGGTGAAGGAGTGAGATCCTTGTATTGAAAATCCTCTAATTGAGGCAACTATCTCTCTTATAATCTAATTGTGTTCTTACTTTCTCTCTTTCTCTTTCTATTGTTTTTGTTCGATAAGAATAGACAAAAAAAAATTATTCAAGAAATGGTTTGTATAAATATCAAACACTAAAAACTAAAAAAATAAAATCATATTGGCATATTGCTTGAGGAAAAAAACTTGACACACAAACAAATTTGATGCAAGAAAGCATCACTACGTCACTACCCAAATGAGAGAGTAGAAGCAAACCCCCATGGCTATGGACTAGCCACGATTTCAAACTCAAACCTCCTAACTTGTTGGCCCAATTAACACTCTCAAAACCAAATTCCTCCGCAGCCTCCAAAAGTCATTGATTCCTCTCTCTCTCTCTCTCTCAACACAGCACAAACCTCTCCAAATGATGAATACATAAACCCCAACACAAAACAAAACCTTTTTGTTGATGGCTTTTAAATGAGAAAATCTAAACCCCTTTTCACTCTTCTCCACCATAACCAAAACCAAAATCAAAACCTTTTTCATCTTCTCCTTAAACCCTTTTCATCTCTCTCCCAACAACCCTACCAAGATCTCCCTTCGCAGATCTTCACCATTCTCTCACAACCCCAATGGCGTAAAAATCCTTCCTTTAACACCTTAATCCCATCTTTAACCCCAACCCATCTCTCTTCTCTCTTCAATAACCCCAATCTCCACCCTCTCACCGCCTTAAACTTCTTCAAATGGATCCATTACCAACATGGTTTCATCCACACCGTTCATTCCTACCAACCCCTTCTTTTCATTCTTGTTCGAAATGGGTTTCTTCGTGCTGCAGAAAATGTACGAAACTCAATGATAAAGTCTTGTGTTTCATCACATGAAGCAAGGTTTGTTTTGAACCTTTTGACCCATCATGAGTTTAGCCTCTCTGTTACATCGTATAATAGGCTTTTTATGGTTTTGTCGCGATTCGGATTGATTGATGAATTGAATTGTTTGTTTAAGGATATGTTGAATGATGGGGTTGAACCTAATTTGATTAGTTTTAATACTATGGTGAATGCACATTGTAAGATTGGGAATGTGGTTGTGGCGAAGGGTTATTTTTGTGGGTTGATAAAGTTTGGTTTTTGTTGTGATTCGTTTACGTATACTTCGTTGATATTGGGTTATTGTAAAAATCATGAATTGGAGGATGCTTATAAGGTGTTTGAGATAATGCCGCAAGAGGGTTGTCAGAGGAATGAGGTTTCGTATACTAATCTAATTCATGGTTTTTGTGAAGTTGGGAAGATTGACGAGGCTCTCGAGTTGTTCTTTCAAATGAAGGAGGATGGCTGTTTTCCTGATGTCCGAACTTATTCCGTTCTTGTAGCTGCATTTTGCGAGTTGGGTAAGGAGACGGAAGCTTTGAAGTTTTTCGAGGAGATGGCGGAAAATGGTTGTGAGCCTAATGTTTATACTTACACTGTGTTGATTGATTATTTCTGCAAGGTTGGTAAGATGGACGAGGGGATGGAAATGTTGAGTACAATGTTGGAGAAAGGGTTGGTTTCTAGTGTTGTCCCGTTTAATGCCTTGATTGATGGTTATTGTAAACGGGGGATGATGGAGGATGCCATCTGTGTTTTGGATTCGATGAAGTTGAATAAAGTTTGTCCAACTGCTCGTACATATAATGAACTAATTTGTGGGTTTTGTAGAAGAAAAAGCATGGACAGGGCGATGGCATTGCTGAATAAAATGTATGAAAACAAGCTGTCACCCGACCTCGTCACATATAACACATTAATCCACGGGCTGTGTAAAGCGGGTGTGGTAGATAGCGCTTGGCGGCTGCATCATTTGATGATTAAAGATGGCTTTGTTCCTGATCAGAGGACTTTTTGTGCTTTTATAGACTGCCTCTGTAAAATGGGAAAAGTAGAACAAGCACATCAAGTCTTTGAGTCTCTTAAGGAAAAACATGCTGAAGCGAATGAATTCGTATATACAGCCTTGATTGACGGATACTGCAAGGCTGAGAAATTTAATGATGCTCACTTACTATTCAAAAGGATGCTTGTTGAGGGATGTTTGCCGAACTCTATTACGTTCAACGTATTGTTAGATGGCTTGCGCAAAGAGGGGAAAGTGGAAGATGCGATGTTGTTGGTAGATGTCATGGGAAATTTTGATGCGAAGCCCACCATTCACACATATACAATTCTCATTGAGGAAGTATTGAGGGAAAGTGACTTTGACCGTGCTAATAGGTTTCTCGACCAAATGATTTCATCTGGATATCAACCTAATGTGGTCACGTATACTGCATTTATTAAAGCATATTGTAGCCAAGGAAGATTACTGGAAGCTGAAGAGATGGTGGTAAAGATTAAAGAAGAAGGGGTATTACTCGACTCCTTCATCTATGATTTATTGATTAATGCATATGGGTGTATGGGACAACTAGACAGTGCATTTGGTGTTCTCAAACGCATGTTTGATACTGGTTGTGAGCCTTCGCGTCAAACATATTCCATCCTATTTAAGCATCTAATAGTTGAAAAATATAATAAGGAAGGCATGGGACTTGATTTGAATTCAACTAACATTTCAGTTGATAATGCCGATATATGGAAGATAGCTGACTTTGAAATCATAACCATGGTATTTGAGAAAATGGTGGAACAGGGCTGTGTGCCTAATGTTAACACTTACAGCAAGCTTATTAAAGGACTTTGCAAAGTGGAACATTTGTCATTAGCCTTTAGGTTGTTTAGCCATATGAAAGAAAGTGGAATTTCTCCATCTGAAAACATTCATAATTCTCTTCTAAGTAGTTGCTGCAAGTTGGGAATGCATGCAGAAGCATTGAGATTGTTGGATTCTATGATGGAGTATAATCATTTAGCACATCTAGAATCCTATAAGCTTCTTGTTTGTGGGCTATTTGAACAAGGTAACCAAGAGAAGGCTGAAGAAATCTTTCGTAGTTTATTAAGCTGTGGGTATAATTATGACGAAGTGGTCTGGAAAGTCCTAATTGATGGTTTAGTTAGGAAGGGTTATGGTGATGAATGCTCGCAATTGCGGGGCATCATGGAGAAAAATGGTTGTCGTTTACATTCTGATACACACACTATGTTAAGTCAGGAACTGAATGGAACTTAATGCAATGCTTGTTTATTTTTGTGTGGAATGGAATGGGGAAAACGATTCCTCCCATTGCTATTTCTTTTTTGGATAACTCTGGCTAAGGCTGTTGTATAGAGGAATACCTGAAATTTCACAATACATTCTTAACATATTTACAATATCTCAGCAAGTGAGCTGCGAGCAGCTCTTCTCTGCTATTGCATTGACAGTTAACAGACCAGCAATCCGTAGAAGACCAAGAGGCAAGTGACTATTTAAATTCTTATTTATTCTTTTATTCTCATCATGTAATAAAGCCTCAATTCAAATTTGTAACTTTAATTTCAGTTTATCTCTGAATGTTAGTGCATTATTTACATGAATAACTGTGAATATGTTAATTTCCTCATTACTTCACTTGAATCATATTACACATTACAAATTTCTATTGAGTATCAAATTGTTTTTTTACTCTCCGTCTTAGAAAATACATTTGTGTGATTGATTCAAGGTATTCATCATCATTGGAAATAAACAGGAAAAGTTTAGTCAATAAATATTTTCATATGTTATATTGGACACGGCCTATTGGTGCTTATCGCATCTGCTTGCACTTATTTTTGGGGGGGACGTTGGGTTTAACTTTTAATTAGTGAGATGATGTGGGGAAATACATCTAAATACATAAAAAGACGTGGATTTTTGAGTTAGATCTTTTGATACGACTTTGTAGTTTGTATTATTTATTTTCCTTCAGTTAATGACTTAATGCTAATGGATGTATAATGGACAAGAGGGCTCTTGACACAACAAAGTTGAGCTTATTTTTTCTTTTTTGATTCTGGTTCTTTGAATGTGTAAACTAATGTATCTTGTCAAAATGGTGTTTGATGATTTGCTTAACTATGTGGACGCCCATTTTAGCTGTGCTGTCAAATAGTGGCTATAGCAATGCTTTAGCGCTATAAGGTAGCGAAATTTTTATTAAACTGCTATTATTCCATGATGCGCGATTTAGTACAATGTATTGTCAAATAGTGTCTATAGCATCCATTGTTTTCCGCGATCTGCGATTGACAACACCACATTCAGTTATTTTGGTTCAATATAGAAATGTAACTGAGTTATTATTAACATGTTTGTCTGAGCTATGTTGTAGTCCTTTTGCATTATTCTTTATAATGCTGAGCCTAGTCTGTCCATAAAAGCTACTGAATAACCTATTACCTTTTCTGAAAAAAACACTAATTTCCCTTCTATTTTATTTTATAGGTATTCTATTCTTTGCCAACTATTGTGTCCCACAGCAGAAGCTGTGGTAAGACGACACAGAGATTTTAGCAGTTCAATTCTTTTGTTATATATACAACTATGGTTACAAGACTTGAGTAAATTTTAGTTGAAGATCCATTGGTATTGTATTGGTATTAGCATCCATTTCAAATGCATGTAGTTGCTGTAGTAAATGGCAGCCTAATATCCTTCCACTATCATGCCACCATTGCCCTAACAAAATCTTCATAAACTTCTGCACAATTATCTCAACATAATTGAGGAGTTGAATGCAAAAAAAAAAAAGGTCAGCAATAACACAATAAAAATTGAAGCAAAAAAGGGTTGGCTACGAAAACTACTCAATATTTAGACTTTCCCTAAAATAGCTATACTGATAAGTTGAAATTTATGTCTGTTTATTTCCTTCCTGTTTGTGTTTTGCACTTGGGTGTTTAGCCTTTTTGGTGAGGCAAATGAGTAATTTGGTCTATAACACACCACATGAGGTGGTGGCTTTTTTGGCTCTACCTTGTGTTGAGTTCATCTTTTATTTAGAAGAATGGGCTCAAAGCCATGTTTTAAAAATCAAACTGAACAGTTCAACCGGTTGAACTATGAACTGACACTGTCCACGCTTTGGTTATTTGAGCGGTTTGATCACAGTTTCGTCTTATTCAAGTTGTTGAAAGCTGTTGAACCATAACTTGGAGTTGAAAGTCTCACTCATTGGTCCAATGTCCGATTCGTTTAATATTGGGTTAAAGCTTAAAAGGATGGAATTCTAAAAAACACGATCACGGAGGTTCTAATACCTTACTGAGAAGAAGTTTTGTGTGTATGGGCTGCACACATGATCTCATAGCTTGATTACTATCAGTAAGCGGAGTAATTAGGAGTTTATTATAGGTTAACTTGCAGCCTAATATATCAGTAGCTTGTAGGCTGTACCGCTGTAGCCTAAGTACTACGTAGTAATTATTATGGTTGACTATAAAGAATAGTGTTTAGTACTATTCTCTATTGTTTGTTTTTCAATATCCAGTTTTTTGTAATTGACCACCTAATGACGCTTTTGCAATAAAATGTGTGTTAAGTCGTTCAATTTCATTTGCTACTCATTAGAATTTTGAGGTAGTTTTAGCTGCAATGTTGAGTTCCATTTTATAGAACTGTCATTTGATGTATTGAAAGGTCTAGAATGCATAAAAATGGTACCTTTGGAGACTACAAGAATATTGCAAGGGATGGACTGGTAGAGCTTGGTTCTTGTGCAAGCTCATATTTCATGAAATGAAATATTTATTTCTTCCAGACTTTGCATCTTGCATACAAAACTGCAGAGCCTGAGTAGTTGTTCATTCTCTTTTCCAATTCCATCATAATCAGGGTTGGGCAGTGATCATGCTTTTGATTCAGATTCTTTTAGCCTATATTCTTGGAGTTGAAGCTGGGAAGATGTGTTTTATACGTAGATTGCTGCTTGATAAATTGAACATTAGGTTGTAGGTGATTACTCAACATGTCCCTCAAATTGCTCAACCGATCGAGTCGTAACTCTCGATAGACATTGTTGGAGAAATTAGAGCAATTTGAGGAGCCTATTGAGCAATCATGTATCTTGTGATTGTGTTGGGTAGGGCTTTAATCGAAACTTTGCATTGTTCTATGTTTTTACGATAGATATTAATTAGGGAAGTAAGTATCTACAGCTAATTTTACAGTAAAAAGTAACTCATTGTATTATGAGACTGAAGTATAAATCAAATTTGGGTAAAAAAAAAGATATAAATCAAATTTCGATTATTATCATTATTGAATTTAAGATATAAGAGTAGTGTTATTTGAACAATCAAATGAGACAATTTATGTGACAACTTTTTTTTTTTTTTTTTTTTTATTGGTCAAAAACAATGGAGAGAGAAAAAAGAAGAGAGATAATAAAAATATAACGTGAGTATGAGAGAGAAAGTTGTCAAAAAGTTGTTAGAAAGTGGTTGTATAAATATCATTTCTCAAGATATAATTATGATAAAGGCCACGTTGTGACAGTTATCTTAGAGAGGACTTTCAAGTGTTTGTCAACTTGTGGGCAATCAAATCAATTTTTCATGTCACTAAATTATACAATATCACTTGATATGCTATTACATGTGTTGACAAGTTGATAAGTTGCTTATAGCTACTACAAGGACTTCTCTAATTCATCCACTGTCAATCCACGCATTCTAGTTTTTAATTATCTTGATAAGAGCTGCTTCAATTTTCAAAGGTACGATAAATTGTAGAATTTGACATTGACAAAAACAAGTTGGATTCTTGATAGGTGAGAGAGAGCTATACCGATTGAAGGATCAAAGATAAAAATGGGTTGATCAATTGATAGATAAAAGTGAGAAATCTCGGGCATATATGATCCAGGATATCAAGGAGTTCTATATCAATGATACAGCACAGGAGGGCCATGCTAAATTTGAGAGCAGTGATTATATCCACCGAGCTACAGTGTACTGTGTATACAGACTTCGTTGAAGAACACATTCTTTAAGCAAGGAAACTGCTCCCTCTGATCCTAATTATAAGCACCTTGTGAGAGATCAAATTTGCCCTAGATATAATCCTTCTTTCAAGTTTCTAGATGCAGATTTTTTCTCTCTCAAACATTTCCTAATTAATACTGCTACTTTTCTTTAGAATACCAAAAGTCGATTGTAAATACTCCAACACACACTAATTACACTACCAATCTTTCTTAATATTTCTTAATATGTGTGAAATGTCAATGGATGCTTATAAAAAAAACGAAGGAGTATAAAATAACCGCTTTTGTCACTCCAACTCACTTTCAAGTCTCAATTAGCTAGTATCAGAAAGGTTTTTTTCTTGAATGCTTGTTTGTTAGGAGGGAGAAGTTAATGACGGCTACAAGCCTAGAACATTTCCCTTACAACTTACGCAGCTAAACAAAAAGAACATCAATTTTGGTTACAGGTTTCAGTGTTGTCCATTTTGAGTAATATTCAAAAAGCTTAAGCAACATAAAAATAGATGTGTCAACAAGAGTCAAAAACGGATAATTTTTACATGTTGTAGAATATAACAAGAAACCATTAATAAACATATATTTGATCCAACATAGTGCAGTTGCTGTGATGTCCAATGTGGTTGATGACTACGTTACGAAGATGAGATATATTACAACATGGGCATGGCAATTTTGACATAGACCAATCCAACTATACGCTCAACAAGCTGCACATAACGACAGACTAAAATACTAGTAAAGCTATTTACTAGAGGGAGAAGTCAGTCTATTTTCCTCTGAGTCATGCTTTGATGAAGAATCCCCACCAAATAATTCGGAGAAGCCCTCCACCTTCACAGGAGGTGCTCTAACCATGCTAATATTGTTCCTATATTCAAATAATGAAATAACAGTCTCAATAAATGTCACTTTAAAGTCACCTGGCAGATGCATTTATTTATTCGAATTTGAATTTATTTACTTACTGTGAGGGAATCTGTGGAGAACCCATCTGTCTAAACTGGGTATTAGATTGAGGATGGAAATTTGACATTGCAGCCTGTTGATGCCTAAACTGCATTTGATGATGTATGGAATTGAAGGCATTACTATCACTTGGTAAATCTGATGTGTTTTCAAGTTTGACTTTAACCAATTGTCTGTCCTTATTTACATCCATAGCAGGGCGAGGAGTAGATTGTTGGCTTCTTAGTCTTTCTAAGTGCAGCTGTTGTTGCTGAAAAGCAAGATTTTGGGGATTAATCATCTGCTGCATCTGTGGATGCATTTGTCTTTGCATCTGAACCTGCACGTTAACAATACATTGAGTAAAACTAC
>Ga0315915_1002409_pt1:0-22500 | contig 23586 bp, 21 predicted proteins | sample MpolbnodulesMG_FD_207738 | JGI IMG/M metagenome (GOLD analysis project Ga0315915, IMG submission 207738) | Medicago polymorpha root nodule microbial communities from Los Angeles, California, United States - branched nodules | ecosystem: Host-associated > Plants > Roots > Nodule | place...
TCCCAGTTCCGTTGCATTAGTTCCTTTTCACAAATTTGCATCCCCTGTTTTCCACCCAGGTCCCAAACAGATACTATCAAGACCCTGAAGCATCACACCAATCACGAAATTTCATCCTACACTCGTGATTTACAAATTTTAATTGCAATCCTATGTTTGCAGTAATGTCAGCTCAATGATACATTATCCCACTGTATCATGTTTTGGAGGTGGCTGCTTCTGCTTCTGTTGCATTTGGCTATTAGCTACATTATATATTGCAAATAGAATCGGTCACTTCATCTCTGTTTTTTACTTGATGGAATAACACTTGAGCTTATGAGTTGACCCTTCTATAGTTGTAAAGAGCAAAACCAAATTCATGTTTGAAAACCTAAACAGAGCCAGCAGAACTGCAAGTTCTTCTAAGTCTGCATCTTCCAAGTCCATTCCCATTACTGATTTTCGTCAAATATGTTTCATGTTTCCTTTAGTTTGTCTAATAAAAACAAAGCTATAGTTGTGTTGAAAATCCTAAACAAGGGCATGTGCTACAGGAACGTCCCTTGTCCCATTCTAGCATAGTGATCTCGACCAGTAACACAATGCAAATAGGAATGGGTAACCCAAATGTAGTTCAAATAAGGTTGAGCAAATTCGGTAACTACGTAGAAACTAATATATCCACTATCAGTCAAGGAATGTAACATTCTATAGAGGAACTATTACAAAAAAATAAAAATAATAAAAAATAATATCAGCAAGCCTCAACTAGATACAAACATTACCTGAAATCTATTTACATGAGGGCTAATTCCAACATCAGAAGACAAAAAAGATATTCCATACTGATCCTGTGATACATGGAAAACATCAAGCCAGCATCAAGAAAAGGAGATCCTAAAATCTATATATTGGTAGTGAAAATTAAAATAGATCAATGATTACTGAAGAGTAGAAGGAATTACCAACCTTTATCTTTTTGTGATACGCATCAATATCACTACCAGTGCCATCCCTTGTCAAGCTACTTTTGGGAGAAAAAAGTTCCTCTTCACCTGAACTCTCACCAACTAAAGCTTGCTGCACCAATATGCAATGTCAACCAAATGATATGTCAACAATAAATCAAATTAAAAGTGAAATGAAGTCCCAACTCAGTGAGATAGTCTCCTGGTCCTGGTGACTGTGAACCCAAGTGTACCGAGTCAGATAGTCTTTAGGTCAGTTCAGTCACCAAGTTTTCAATTCACTCGGTACATGGTACACAGTTTGCAATGGTTTGCAATTCACTTTGTACGTGGTACTTGTGGGGTATACATAGTCAGTACACTTGGGTCCGTAATATACTTGTAAGTTATTGATATACTAATAATTTTACTATCAACAAATTTTGCCTAATCAAAAAATGAAATTGCACATTATAAAGAATTAAATTAAATATCATAAACAAAAATAAAATGACTGGATATTGTTTCTGGTTTTTCATAACAAAGGTAAGAGATAAAAAATGAAAATAAATGGAAAGGGCTATCTATTTAATTTAATTAAATTTCTGTTTTACTTTACACAATGCAAAATTCACATGGAGAGATAAATTTTCTTTACCAAAGCATCTGACACTGCTATGCAGACACATTTTAAATTTTTTTCCCATACTTTCTACGTTGTTTTTCTGGCTGACTTCCTCTCCGCCACCAGTTCGTCACATCTGGAAATTAGACAACGAATTTGCACATATTGGTATGAAAAAGCAACACGAGTTGGTTCACGCTTCTCATGGGGGAGTAGCAAATTCTGTAAATATGGGTCAGCCCACTCACGAGTCAGCTCTCAAGCAATAAAGGAAGCCTAAGCCAATTTCTTTTTTATCTCGTCGCCTTTCTTTTCTAAAAGGTGACTTTTTCTTCAAAACATAGTACACATGCCACAAGATCACTCTCTCCTCTCTTGCAACTACCTCATCTATGCACCTCGAACATATGCGCACACACCAATAGTCATTTACGCATCCCGTTTTACAGAGAGAGCATCTCATATCAGTACGAAGACTATCAAAAAAAAAAAATTTCTCTTTCTTTGTTTCCTCCCGCTAGGTGTCTCCTTGCTCCTCTGCCAATGTCACAACTTAATCCATTGACTAGGTTCTATTCAACATGAGCATAGGTTCCTTACATATCAGTTAGAAACGTATATTATCATGGACTGGGTTCAGCGTGAATGCTTGGGTTTGTATAGGATATTATGATGTACATATACAGTAATTAGGAAAATAGTGTCATACTATTTTTCCATTCATAAATATCAAGTTCATGATGTGATTAAAACAGGTGATTTTCAACACATGCTTCTCTCATCTCTCTCTTAAGATTTGCCTCTTCTAAACTAAGCGCTCATTTTAGAAGATAAAGTGCAAACTTATGAATGTGTACCTATAACAAACTATGAAGATATTATAATTTTAGCAGTTGATCTTTCAATCAACAATTATAAGTTATGACTTTGCACCTTAACCTATAATTGGGAAAACCCAAGTCCCACATTGAATTGAGACAAGACCTTAAATGAGTTTATAAAGAGCGGCCCCCTCACCTTACAAGCCAGTTTTGTAAGGATGAGTTAGGACCAATTTAATATGTGGTGTCAGAGCCTATAGATCCGGGTCACCCACCATCTATATCCACGCACCAAGCCCAATAATGTTTCCCGTGAGGGGGTGTATTGAGAAAAAGTAAAACCCAAGTCCCGCATTAAATAGAGATAAGGCCTGAAATGGGTTTATAAAGAGTGGCACCCCTCACCTTACAGGCCGGTGTTGGTTTTGTAAGGATGAGTTAAGCTCGATATAAATACCTAATATTTGTCATTCACAATGAAAAGGTTTGAACAACTATTTATATATAAGAGAGATATAATCTAAATAGGAATGTGATCCTATCATGGTTCTAAAGGATAATCATATTCTAATGAGTATCTCAACACCTATAAAGTGCACCTCTTATTTTTAAAAAGTCAAATCCCCTGTTTTAATACGGTGCTTGGAGCAAGAGAGAGATAACCCTAGAATAGTACATACTTGGTGGAGTCACTGTCTTTCATTGACGATATTTGTGGTTGACCGTGTTTCAACTCCAGTCCACTTCAAAATCTGCTATGAGCCTATGATCGCTTTTCTAGTGACGGTTTGCTCTCTCTCTCCCCACACAAATGTCTGTGAGGTGGTTTCCCCCTCATTCAGGTGCACATCGACCAATTGCCTCTGTCCCCAAATGGTCACATTTGGTGTCAATAAATCAGCCCAGCCTTAAAAAATTTCACCACCATGATGCTATCATAGGCTCCACCATTACCACACACCACCTTCCATTCCAGTCACTGCTTGCCTCAACCAGCATGCGATGGAAGTGTTAAAGAAGCATACTATTAGGTCTAGATTTAGCGTAAATGTCTAGGTTCAGTAAAAAGGGCAACCCGGTGCACTAAAAGCTCCCGCATACGCAGGGTCCGGGAAGGGGTCCCACCATTTGGTGTATCGCACGCAGCCTTACCCTGTTTTTTACACAAGAGGCTGTTTCCAGGACTTGAACCTGTGACCTTCCAGTCACATGACAACAACTTTACTAGTTGCGCCAAGGTTACCCCTTCAAAATACCGTATATAAATTGTCTAGGTTCAGTATATTATGAAAATACCGTGACTACGTAAATTGTGTCTTTGTCTCCAATCTTCACTACATTAATTATATTAATTGAAGGCAAATAAATGTCAGCTGCCAAATGCTCATACAGAAGAAAGGGGCATACCAATAAGAGCTTCTTGTGTTGTTTGCGTTGTGGAAGAATTCCAAGCCCATCTAGCATTGATTCATCAAGTTCTGAAGAACGGACTTTACTGAGTAAACAGAAAAGGATGCAATAGTAAAGCAGTTAAGTGTGTGTGTGTGTGTAGATATACAACCTTTAGTTTGCAGTAAAGTTGCTAGCACACTCAAAGAGCCCAAAACTTGTACATCATCTCCTTTTGTTACATACACAAGCAAAACATCCCTACATTAAACATATGTCATCAGAATAATGTTTGAAAACCCAAGTTGAACAACTTAACCATTATAAGATGTTAAAAGATATATCTAAGGCATATATAAACACACAAGTTACCAAGAAAATATATTTATTTAAAACATGTTTCACTTCTAAAATACCGTCTCAGATTTACACAAGAAGCAAAGAATGCATTCTGTTTAACAATATGTGTATATGCATGCATGTAGAGCACAATATTACATATTTTCATTTCAATAACCGAGTACAGTTTGAGCTGGCATGACATATTCATAAACGTTTCCAGTTTTAGTGACAAGCTAACTTAAAAATAGTGATAAAATATAGAATGTACGTTTTGAAGCCCAAAAAAAAATTTAGCTTTTACCTTAAAGACAAATTTGGACAGTTACAATCATTTCGCATGAGAACACCTTCTGGATGAAAACCTGAAGAACTAGAAGAGTGTGGAACATTAAACATTGAGTGTCTTATATCAGACTTGGTAAGATCATCATTATTTGGCAGTTGGTATTCAGATGGGGAACCATGACTAGATATATGGCTATTGAGTTTACCCCCAGAACTTTTTGTAAAGGCCTCTAAGGGACAAAAAAGAGCAGCAGCTATGGTATTTGCCAAATCTTTAATTTTGATTATCCTCAGGATGCAACAAAGTAAGTAGAGAGAAGAGACAACACCACTTTGCATGCCCTGCATTAATATGAACCATAATCTAAGCATATTTTTAAAAGATTCTTCAACAAAGATGAAAGTAGAAAAACAGAACTAACAAGGAAGTGAAGTGAGGTTTCATACATTATCAATTGCTATCCTCAGAGAAGGAAGAAGTAACGGAAATATCAAAACCATCAGAATGCTGTCTGTAATTAGGCTACCAACATCGGGAATTCCAGCAGAGACAATATCACTAAAGTAGTATAAGTTGTCCTCAATTTCATCTATAGCAGCAATAATTGTAGAGGTTGAATCAGGGCCTGGATTTCTGTCTCGATATACAATAAACACAATTGATCTTTCAGACACGAGAATCTTCAACAAATATACAAAAGAAAGAAGTTGCTTACATCAGTGTATGAGAGACCAGCTTATTTAAATCCATGCTCTGCTTCCTAAAAAATGAAATCAGCTTTGAGAAATAATCTTTGTGAGGTGCGCTGGATATGTATCTATTTACAGAGTCATCTCCAACTGAAAATTGAAAAGCATTCATGCATTAGTAATTTTAATTTTTCTCATCACAAAAATTGAGTGCAGGAAGGAAATGAGAAAGATGGAAATCATTACAAACGAGGGCCTATGTGAAACCATTAAATCTCACCATGATAAACATTAAGGGTCACAGCTCGTACTGCAATGCGAACCATGTTCTCCTCATGAAAGGCAAAGCGTATGGCCTCAACATATAGTGGAAATGAAACTACTTCGTCCTAAATGCACAGAAAGACACGGTGAAGACATTTGGATATCTCAAAAACAATGCTGAATTATCTCCTCCCCAGCCAAAAGATAATAGATCAACTATATTTGAAAGACTTGATGGACGCAAGATTAACTACATGTGAAAATAAAATTAATGAGCTCACAAGATTTAACTGAAACATGATAACTAAGAATGTTCCAACTTCCAACAGGTTTGTGTAAAAGCCATCCATTAAAAACAAGTTTTCATTGCATTTCTATCTTTTATTTACCGCTCCTTCCTTTCTTATCTTTTTCCTAACCACAAAATTTGACTGAGTGTATGTTCAAAGAATCAAAACCACCGTCATTTATCCATCTTATAAAGTCAAGAGCCTGCAGCTATAAAATCCCACCAGTAGTCTCGTTGACATTACAATTTCAATGCTACAAACATGATATTTAGCAAACAACAGTTATGAAGACAGCCTCACAAGACTCCCTCAAGAGCTATAATTCAAATAATCAAAAGAAAAAGACTCTGGGAGCATTAAACTTACCCCGCGAATCTTCACAAGCAGTGAAACTGTATTCTTGTTCAATTTTCCACTTATTGCCCTACAAAAATAATAAGACAGACAATCAGATAACTGATAGGTTTTAAACAAAGAAGAGGGGAACTCAACGACAACATAATGTCCCCAGAAAATAGGTCATGTGCAGTGAAATTATCAACCACTACTCAACAGTTAAGTAATTAACTTTAAAACGAACCTTAAAAAGGATATGTAGTAAGACAACAGCTCTTCATTTTTGAAGTCGAACGAATAAGTTATCAAGTAGTTTACATGTTCATTACTAAACAAATAGTCTGCAACAAAAAGAATCAGCAAATAATATTGTTATTAAACACCATCAACATTGTTATTATATATGGGAAACTTTGCAAAATAATCAACCTACATATAGCATGTTCATTCCTTAGATTCTGGACCAAAATGCTAACTGTTTGCAGCAATTGAAGAGGAACACTAATAGTCTTGCTAAGTTTTAGAATACGAACAAACTCGCCCATGACTTGTTTTTCCATGAAGAATCTGCCATAAAACAGGGATACAATACGATACAATAAACTTCCAGAAGTACAAAAATTACAGCAATGAACACAAACAATGATAAAAATCTCACTCAAAATAGCTTGGGTCATTTTGATCACCATATGTCATCAACTCCGCAATTGATCTCAGAGCCTCAATAACAAAATCCTTCACAGATAACAGAATTGAGAAATTTGAGAACCGTGACAAAAAATTCAAATTCAAATCGAATAAACCATCAAATTAGTCCCTATACTTAACTACTTATTATCAATTAGATCCTTATATTTTAACCACTTGCTATCAATTCGGTTCCTATATTAACCATTTTCTATCAATTTGATCTCTAACATTACTATAGAATTCGGTCACTGACTTTGTGAAGGACTAATATGAGTAAAATTTGACATTTTGAAATAGGAAAAAACTCACGTACAATTCTTTAGGTGCTTTTGGTATGGTTCTTAACTAAATTCACCATGATTTCCGTAAATCAAAATTTGTATTTTTAGTTAAGAACCATACGAAAAGCACCTAAAGAATTGTAGGTAAGTTTTGTCCTTTGAAATATTCATAATTTCAGTAACCTATTGGAGAGCAATAGCATAGACGAATTTGGTGGTTTACTCAATTCAAATCGAATAAATTCGCAAGCAACATGAGGTAAATTAATTGAATGACATTACCTTATTAACATCGCTAACAACTTGAACTTTTGATAATTGATCAGTTAAGTAACTGCAAAGTGAAAACCACAACGAAGCAACAAAATGATGAACATTCGTGGAAAATTGAACTAGCAGTAACCTAATTTAAAGAATTTGAATGAAACTGAGTGTGAATGATTTTACCGGAGTTGATCTAAGGAAAAACGATCTCTAGGCCGCCAGAAAGAGTTCCACATGATTGAAGAAGAATGAATCAGAGAAGTTGAATGGAATTCATCTGCATCGGGATTGAAACTGCTCGATGATGATTCCGAGCAGTTTCGAGAGGAATAGTGAATACTGCGATTTACTACTACTGTGAATGTGATCACTACTCAGACAAACGAAGGTTCTGGAAGAGAAAGATTGTGTGGACGAAAACTCTACTACTTTTTTGAATTGAATTCAAGTTAAGACAAGATTCAGAAGACACCTGTATCAAATTTGGACTTCCAACTTTTAAACAAAATATTCAAATAATTGTCTTCAGTTGAGAGATCCAGCCTTAATTGGGAAAGATGAGCGCTTTCTAACACTCACTTTTTTTTAGCATCGGACATTCGTTGAGGATCTTAAATAGAATTATTTATAAAAGTTTGTGTAATTACTAATTAGTGTATTAAAAATTTTGATATTTTTTGACCAAAAAAAAAATTGATAATTTTAGAGAATAATTTCTTAATTTAAAATGTTTAAAGAGTGTCCGGAACACTTATTTTATACAACCCCTTATTTTTTTTAAAAAAAAAAAGAAAGTGATTTTGCGATACGACGATACTTTCTGCGATTCTCCAATTGCTCTTCTAGTTTGCGATACAGCGATACTTTTTGCGATTGCCCTGCTAGATTTTTCCCCCTTCACAAGCACTTGGCAGTACTCTCGGTACATCTTACTACACTTTGCTACAAGAATTCCAATTGATTTGGGAATTTAATGCTTTCATATCAAAAAGTAAAATACATATATTGAATTCACTGTGCGGTTACATTATTATTGGGTGAGTGGTTTCAATCAATCGATTGGCATTGATTTGGATCAATCAAAGACAACCTAGTCTTCGAAGGAAAAACTGTAACAACAACGCACCACCGATGAGTTCTGACTTCGTCTTGACTTCGTCTTCTCTGCTCAAGGCGACTGTCAACAACATGTCAAAAAACCTCCAGATATTTCTAAGTCATCAACAACGTCCTTCCGTGACAAGCTTATAGGTTCTAATCAGAGTTCTCAAATTCGTGAAAAGGAAGATATGATTGCTAAAAAATTGGTTCGAATAGAACATGAACATGGCAATCGACTTTTACCAAAAGTTTTTCTTGAAACTAAGGCTTTTGAAGATACGTGCACTCCGTGGAAAGATGCCTTAGTGATTAAACTTTTGGGGAAAACACTAGGATACAACACATTGAAGGATCGTTTGAAGAAAGTTTGGAAACTGCAAGGTGGATTCGAAATCATGGATAATGATGATGGATTCTACATGGTTAAATTTGATCAAGCCGCAAATAGAGAGAAAGTTATTTCTGATGGTCCTTGGATGATTTTTGACCATTGTTTAGCAGTCTCTCATTGGTCACCATAATTCGCCTCACCGGAAGCAAAAGTCAAACGCACAATCGTTTGGATTCGATTTCCTGGTCTCAATCTGGTTTACTACGATGAAAGCTTTTTGCTTGCCAAGGCCTGTTTCATTGGTCGTCCCATAAAAGTGGATAACAATACTTTGAAGAAGGAGCGTGGAAGGTTTGCATGTGTGTGTGTGGAGGTTGATCTCACTCTCCTATTGTTGGTAAAATTTTGCTCAACGGTCATTAGTACAACGTGCAATATGAAGGTCTTCACATCATTTACACAACGTGTGGATGTTATGGCCATCTCCATCGTGACTGCACTAAGAAGAAAAATGAAGTGACGATGTCTAATGGTAGTGGAACTCAACAAGTTGAATTTGTTCCAAAGTCTGACTCTTCCAATCATGCTCAAAACCACATGCAAACACAAAATGTTTCAGAACAGGTAATCGACCCCCCCTCTAATATACTTACTAATGAGGAAAATAATTTGCCTGGAGAGTGGTTAACTGTCACCAGGAGAAAAAAAACAAGTTTTTAATGGTATTAAAAATACTATTTCACAGTCTAACCGATTTGAGACCCTCTCAAATTTCACCCAAACACAGAAAGATAAAAAATACACCCTTTGCCCATTGCCTCCTAGACCACGTGCTCATGAAGTGGAACGACCCAACAAAAGCTCAACCGACCTAAAACGCTGCAGAACCCAACAAGTCCATGATGATCAAGTCATGAAGCCTCAACAACAAGTATTAAGCCTTGAAAAACTTTCTATGCCCCAACCAATCGCTAGCCTTGGAAACACTCCTAACGCTAATTTACAAAATGATAATAGCACACCTGCTACGTTTAAACATGCTCAAAACAAAATCATGTCCACCACTTCTTCACCTAGGCTTGGCAATCCCTCGCCTCACAATTATCATCCCCATAACCTTTCCCACCAAGCCATTCCCTCCACACACCAAGAAGAAAATTTGGCCAATATTAAATATGTCCCTCCTGATGAACATCATAAGCATAAAAAACCAGATAATCTTGATGTCCTTGAAGTAGATGGCCGCCCATCCCACGTCGCGGACCAAAATGAAATCAAATCGATCAATGATAAGAGAAGTCCTCATATTATGGCAGTAACAGGTATCTCTAGCGCTATGGAAACAACGTAATGGAGTTATCATACTTTCCCTTAATTCCTATAAAGTTAGTTATGGATGAATTCCTAGATTTATCTATCCTTACATGGAATATTAGAGGTGTTGTGAATAGGGAAGGGAAGCGTCAAATACGTGCTCTTATTCGTCGTTATCGTCCGTTATTAGTTGCTATTTTGGAAACACATTCTCAGTTTGGTCGAGTTGTGAATATTTGGAATTCTCTGGCTATGAGCAGTGTGCAATTTATGAAGCCCAAGGTCAGGCTGGGGGTGTTTGGTTGTTAAAATCGCATGATTGTCCTTATGTTATTAATGTTGTGGATATTTATTACCAAGTTGTCACAGTGTCGGTAACCCACAGAGGTAGACTTTGGTATTTCTCAGCTGTTTATGCTTGCCCTTATCTTTGTGGTCGTCAACAACTATGGAATTATTTGGCTAGTCTCCGGACACATATAGATGGTCTCTGGCTTCTTATGGGAGACTTTAATGAGATTGTTTTCCCCTCTGAAGTTAAAGGTGGTCTTTTTTCTTTGAATTCCACTGATAAATTCTCTGAGATTATTGAAAAATGTCGTCTTATTGACCTTGGAGCTACAGGAAGCTTGTATACTTGGTATAGAAAAGAGTCTGGAGTTCTAAAGATTGCTAAGCGTTTGAATCGAGCTTTTGGTGATTCTACATGGAGGACCTTGTTCCCTGAGGCTTATGTCGAAAACTTGCTTCGCAACTATTCTAACCATAGGCCGATTTTGTTACGAGGTCAAGGTTCAATACCGGAGAGGCCCTCTCGTCCTTTTCGCTTCCAAGCTTGTTGGCTTACCCATGATGATTATCCCATTGTAGTCAATAATGCTTGGAAGAATGGGAACCATATATCACTGCTAGTCTTAACAGGGTTCGTGATGATTCTTTGACTTTCAACAAAGAGGTGTTTGGAAACATATTCAAGAGAAAGAAAGATATTGAGAAACAACTTCAGCATGTGTGGAAGATGATTGAGAGAGTGGATTATATTCATCTCAATATGGAAGAGGCTAATCTTCAGAAAATGTACCAGGAAGTTCTCAAACAGGAGGAACTCCTTTGGTACCAAAAGTCCATAGAGAAGTGGGTGAAATTTGGAGACATGAACAACAAGTTTTTTCATACACAAACTATTATCCATAGAAAGCGAAATAAAATTCAAGGATTACATTTGGATGATGGAACTTGGTGCACCAACGTGATGCAACGTCGGGATGTAGCTATCGATTTTTATAGTAAACTTTTTTCAGAATGATGCTGAAGTTTACCCTGATAGCTTGAAGGTAGAGCTTTTTCCATCCCTTAACTCTCAAGGGAGGAACTCTCTTATCAAGCAAGTGACTAAGGTTGAGGTTCGTAATGTTATATTCTCTATGCAGTCTTTTAAAGTCCTTGGACCTGATGGATTCCAACCTCTCTTCTTTAAACACTTCTGGGATGTAGTAGGGGAAGATGTTTGGAAGTATGTGATGCAATCCTTTAGCAGTGGATATATTGATGATAAAATTGCAGAGACATTACTAGTTCTTATTCCGAAAGAGAACAATCCTACAAGGCTTAAGAACTTTCGGCCCATTAGTCTTTGTAATGTAATTTTCATAGTCATCACCAAGGTCCTCGTTGACCGTATTCGCCCTTCCCTTGATGATTTGATTGGTCCCTTTCAAAGTAGCTTCATTCCCGGGAGAGGTACAACAGATAATGCGATCTTGGTTCAAGAAGTGGTCCATCATATGCATATGTCCCGTTCCGAAAAAGGTATGTTGGCTTTTAAAATTGACTTAGAAAAGGCTTATAATTGACTGGATTGGAATTTTGTTGAACTTACATTGAAGGAGTTCAATTTTCCCACACCCACTGTCTCTTTGATTATGAATTGTGTGAAAGCCACATACCTTTCTATCTTGTGGAACGGTGCAAAAACAGACAAGTTCAAGCCTTCAAGGGGTCTTTGGCAAGGTGATCCACTATCTCCATATCTATTTGTTTTGTGCATGGAGAAATTAGCATTGAGCATTCAAAGCAAGGTCCAACAAGGGATTTGGCGTCCAATACATTTATCTCATAAAGGCTCAGGTTTATCTCATTTTCTTTTTGCTGATGATGTTCTTCTCTTTTGTGAGGCCACTCCATATCAAACTAAAGTGGTAATGGATACCTTAAATGAGTTTTGTATTGCTTCTGCTATGAAAGTAAATGTCCTAAAGTCCAAGGCTATGTGTTCTAAGAGAGTGCATGAGAGTGTTAAACAAAGTATTAAAGAAATCTCCTTTATCCATTTTGTGGCCAATTTGGAGCACTACTTGGGTTTTCCTTTGATACAAGGTCGAGCTACCAAAGATACATATGATTATATTTTAGAGAAGATGCATAGAAGACTCTCAACTTGGAAAGGTAATCTCCTTAATAAAGCGGGGCGGGTTTGCCTAGCCAAGTCAGTTACTACGACAATGCCTATATATACTATGCAGATGCATTATTTACCTTTAAATATTTGTGATAAGATCGATAGAGTCACGAAGAGCTTTATTTGGGGTGGCACAGTGAGTAAAAGAAAGTGGAATAGAGTTAAGTGGTCTATTGTTACTTCCCTTAAGAAATTTAGAGGCCTCACTATTAGGGAAGCTATATTATCTAATATTGCTCTTCTTGGGAAGTTAATTTGGAACCTTCTTTATGATCCTCAGAAACTTTGGGTGAGGGTTTTATCTCACAAGTACATCAAAGGTGGTGACATTTGGAACATTAAAGCTAAAGGAAACATTTCTCTAATATGGAGAAGTATATTAAAGGCATTGGAATCCTTGAGACAAGGCTTTCAATTCCGCATTGGTGACGGATCCTCCTCATTCTAGTATGATAACTGGATGGGGCTGGGAGCGCTTTGTCACTTGGTTGATTTTGTCAACATTTCGGATACTCAATTACAACTTAAGGATGTTAGCTTTAATGGATCATGGGATTGGAATAAACTGATGACAATGGGTCCAAACGAGCTCAGCACGACTGTTGATCAGTTCCCCCCTCCTTTGGCCTTTGATGATCATATTCAGGATAGATGGGTTTGGGGAGCTTCTCAAACAGGAAAGTATTCTTGTTCTACATCATATAGTTTGCTTTTATCTCGTTATAGAGAGTTGAATGATAATGAAAGTTAGGATTGGATATGGAAATTGTCAATTCCGACCAAGGTGCAACATTTCATGTGGCTTTGCAAGCACAATGCAATCCCAACTAACAAACTTCGACATCACTGCAACTTGGCAACTTCTCCAGTCTGCCAGCAATGTGGAAAATACGATGAAGATGTGCTTCACTGCCTTAGGGATTGTGCTCCATCGGAGGAAGTTTGGCAGCTAATATCTAGTGTTAATCATCGATGTTTATTCAGCTTCACATCCTGGAAAACATGGTTACAAACTATGTCTAAAGGGGTTTTTGGTATCATGTTTGCAATAACTATTTGGTGGATTTGCCGCTTCAGGAATAATCATATTCTTGGCGACAAGCAATGGAAAACCCAAAATGTCATTCATTTTATAGACATTATGTGTACCGACCTAACTTTTATCAATATTCACTCCTCTGAGCGCCACATTAAATGTCACATGGTTAATTGGACCCCACCTCCAGATGGATGTGTTAAGTTGAATGTTGATGGAAGTTGTGGTGCTTCCGGTGACATTGGTTCTGGAGGTTTACTTCGTGATAACAAAGGAAATTGGATAGCTTGATTCTCTTCTAATAATGGGCAAGGGGATGTGCTTTTTGCTGAGCTATTTGGGGTTTACCTTGGTTTGATGTTGGTAATCAGCAACTCTATTCAACGAGTTATTTGCGAAACAGATTCTTTAGAAGTCTTCTGTCTTCTTCAAGATCTAGATCACTCTCATATGCATGTTTACGCCTCTTTGTTGGTGATGATTTTTGGGTTAAAGGAGCATATTCATAACATTTCTTTCCAACATGTGCTTCGAGAGGGCAACCATTGCTCTTCAAGATTAGGTGTGACTTTTTGCCATGCTCCCCAATCGGAGTTGAAGTCAGTCTTGAGGCTTGATGCCCCAGGATGAGCCCTATTTTTAGGGTTTTTCTTTTTCTTTTTCTTTTTTCGTTTTACCAAAAAAATACAACCCCTTATTTTAAAACTTTTTTTTTTTGTGTCCAGAGTTCGAACCCCAGACCTTAAATAAATTATACACTGTCCTTATCAACTGAGTTAAGCTCACAGAGACCTTATTTTACACCTTTAATCAAATGTCATTATTATTTTTATTTTTTTTATAAGAAATCAAATGTATAAAGATGTATTATTTAGGTACCTGTTATCGTAATGACAACACAATTCACATGTTGGTTTTTCATGGTAAGAAAGTGAATGAATATCTTCATGCGATTTGGTTGATATATATTTGGGCTAGTTAGAAAATTTATCATTATGTAGGTCATGAATATAATTGTTTAACATGTATTTAGACATGGTAAAACTTCATATAGGAATTAAGTCTAAAGTTAAGGACTTTTTATATAATTTAGGTGCAGATTTATCTAGGTTAAATATGTTTTTGACCCCTATAAATATATCAAGTTTTCATTTTGGTTCTTCTAAAATTTTCCTTAAACTTTTAGTCTCTATCAAATTTTTAATCACTACTTTTGATCCCTATTTTTAAGTAAACTTTTGTATTTTTTAATGAAATGTGTAGAATAATGTAGAAAAAATAGAATTTTTTAACAAAACGCAAATTAAATATGAATTTCTAACCGTAAAAAATATAAAAATTCATATTAAATTCATGTTTTGTTAAAAAATTATATTTTTTTGGAAGAGATTCTTATATTATTATGAATCAAAAGTGAAGATGGAAAAATTTTAAGGGACTAAAAGTTGAAGAAATTTTTTTTAAAGACTAAAATGAAAAGTTGACATATTTATCGGGATCAAAAATATATTTAATCTTTTTATCTATAACTTGATTTTCTGTTGTTTTTCTTGGTCTGGCGATTGTTGATTTGATGCATTTTATACTTCCTCCATCTCACATTAGGTGTCATATTTCCTATTTTATAATTACGAGAGAAAAAAAAATCACTCTAATATGTATTTCATTGTTTATTAAAAAAAATGTATGTCATTATTTTATTTTTTTAAGGAAGGTCATTAGAGTTTAATGTTTCCATAATACTTTTTCATAACAAAATATAAATAAAATGAATTTAAAATGTCAAATTTTTTTTTAGGAAAAAAGGTCAAATGTTTGTAGTCTAAATTTTAGACCAAATACATATAACTTTTTAAATCTGTTTTTTACTAAATTTACACATTCAAATTTTACAAAAATTATAAAATAAAACAAAGAAAAAAAGATATATTTGCGATCAATAAAAACCATTTTTTTTATAAATACTAATAACCAAAAGTATTATCCCATCTTCTCTTGAACATAAACATAAAAAAAAAAAAAAATTATAGTCTAAAATACAAGCAAAATTTAAATAAATCAGCCATATTTAATGTTATTTTAAAAAAATAGTCTTTAATTAATTTATAGTTTATTTTACAATGACTCTTTTAATATGATAAATTAAGTTTTCAATTTAGAGAATAAAAAAACATTTTCTGTTACTTTGAAAAAATTAAATGGCCGTAAACATTATTAATTTATTTTGGTCAAGTTGACTAATGACTAAATATTAACTTTTAAAAATAAATAAACAAGAAATTCAATGTTTAAACACCGACTCTTGCATATCCCAATATTCAACTAAGTTATATTCACATAAACACTTAAATATTTTTGTTAAAGGGTGCGAAACAGCTTTTTTTATTTCTCTTATTTGGAAGGACTAAAAAAAAATTATTTAATCATTATAATATTTTAGAATTACGGTTTCATCTTTGGAGGAAGTCCAAAACAATGCATGAAGGAAATTGCTCCTCTTCTATAAATACAAGGAACTTGTTAAGTTTATGCTCATACCAACATTGAGACACACACTCTTTTCCTCTTGCATTATAGTCCCCACAAATAACACTTCACATTAAACATAAGCATCATCAAAACGGAGGAAAAAAAGAGAGCTAGTCGTAGCAGGTGGAGAAAAATGCGGTTGTCTTACGTTTGTGAGAGACAACATAAGGAATTGGGAAGACAACAAGCACCTGGTTCTTGTCCTTACTGTGGTGGCAAAGTTGAAGCCATGGATGTTGAGGTTCAATCCAAGCTCTGCTTTTTACCTATGTGCTTTCAGATCAAGAGGAGATACTTTTGTACTCATTGTTCTAAACGCTTAGAAATTTTGTTTGAATAGAATATGCTTCATATTTGTCTTGATTGGCCATGAATGTTGTTGTTGTTATTATTTGGTGATAAGTATTATATTTTTTTCCTTTGGTATATGTTTATAATCATCTTCTTGTTTGTTCTTCTGGGTACTAGCTAATTAACAACTCTAATGTATTTCACTGGTACTTACAAATAGGCCCCATATTGAGTACTTTTTGAGATGACTTTTTTTGTCTGAAGTTTTGAATTATGGTTCACACTATTCAGTTTCAATCAAATCAATGCTTGTGGAACTGTAGATCCGGATAATCTTTATCGATCAGTATCTCAATATTTTGAAGATGAAGGCTTAAAATCAGCAGTGTCTTATTATTTTATTTTTTTTGTCTTTTTGGGATAAAACAGTTCTTGTGAAAGCGGTTGGTGATACTGTGGATCATTAGAGATTCTACGTTGTTCCTTTTAATGTCAGGCCAGCCATTTGGTTAAAGGGAGGGAAGAGGACTCAGACTCGCACAATAAAGAATCAAGAATGAGTTTAACATGTTTATAAGAGATGGGTAATTCTCTTAAAAGTCATGTTTTATAAGAATTCAAGTTAGTATAACTCAAATGCTATAAAATTGATTTGTAATTTAAAGAATATGTCATCTATTCGACTTGAGACTCTCAACCATACTCTCGTGTAAATTTAATTTATATCCATAACCTTAAATTATGGTGACATCTAAGAGAAGTTTGCATATTGTTAGACATGTTGATAACTTATAACCAAACTTTAAAATTAAGGTAAATTCTCACATATCTTGATATTTACGGGTGTCTTGTTCATATCTTCAAACTATCAGAGTGTTCACAACAAATTAATGGTATAATATTAAAATTCTAAGTTGTGAAAAAGAGGGGTATTACAAGTTCAAATACGCGCTAAAAAGTCAAATGTCTCTACAACCTTTATTTCGATACATATGATCTACACCTATGAAGCTTGGATACTCCAAAATGAAGACGTACCCGTATCGGATACCGGTACTCCGCGAATACTCTCGGATACGTATCCACGGAGTATCAGAATTATTTATTTTAATTTAAAATATATATTTTATCGAATACTTATAAGATACTCGACCGATACACACATATACTTATAAGATACTTCACAGAGACGTATCCTGGAAAAAAATGAAGTGTAAAAAAATGAGACTGTGTTGTGAAAATTCAATGGAGATGCATATGATTCAATTTAAGATATGAATCATTATAATTGTTTTTCGATAACCAACTAAAAATTATGTTTTTGGTGGATGAAAGTAACGAGAGAGATGAGATAACCTAACATATGAATGAAAATAGAATATGATTTATACGAAAACTTTACATTTTTTATTTTGATCACATGTATTATTTTTTGTAAATTGTGGCTTTTATGATTATATAGTATTGAAGAGTAATCAATGTTTTTTTTTAATTATTTTACATGCATATAAATTTTAGTATAAATATTTTGTTAACGTATCTTAGCCGTATCGTATCCTAATTTTAAAAATTTTGTGTATCCGCGTACCCGTATTATATCATACTCATATCTGTACTACGTACCCGGGCTTCATAGACCCACACTATTGATTTATACAAACAATACATGCCCTTTTTCTTTCGATGGATTAATATTTTGACTAACAGAAAAGAACTTAAATGAATGATATATACTCACTCCGTCCAAAATTATAAGCAAAAAAAATTAATTTTCCTTGTCCCAAATTATAAGAAAAAAGACAACTTTTATCATATTTAATTATGTTTTTTTAAAAAATTATCTTTTCCAAAGGAAAATTAAATGCAAAGTGCATTCAATTTGCTCTCTTAATAAGTGTGATTTTATTTTTTTTGCTTATAATATGGGACAGAGGGAGTATATCTGTATGACTATTTACTTTGAATACATATTGTAATTTAAATATTTTATTTTGTAAAAAGAATATGATTCTTTAATTTAAATTTTTTGAAAGTTCCTAGAAGTTACCAGCAATGTATAATATATTATGAGAAATACTAATATTTAGTCAATATAATAGTTTTTCTTTTCCTAATTCAACGTATTATAAGTAGTGCAATAAATATTTGTTAGACTTTGCTAACTTTTATGCATCAAATAATTACTCTCGCTCTATATATAAGCATCACTTGTCTTTTTCACGTTTTTTAAGAAAAATTGTTAGTACAGATAATGTGTCTATTTTGTGTATGAATATTACTAAATGCTCGTTTGTTTGTATGTATATTAAATTTGACTTTTCAGACTTCAAGAGAAGTTAGTATGCAATATTAATTAGAAGTATCTTTAGAAAAAATAATAAATGCATATAGTAATTTGTATAAGGGCTTATATTTAGGGACAAACAAATTTCTCAAAAAAGTACTTATAATTAGAGACGGGGGAGTACCTGTATCGGTCCTTTAAAAAAAAGTACTTATTTATGGAAAAAAAGAACTTATATTCTATCGGTCTCATATATAAACAAATATTCTTTCGAGATTCATTAAGTAATTGATGTATCTGGTATGTATTATAAACCAAATACATTAATTATTCAACGAATAAAAAAATCTTTATTTATTTAATTATATATATATGTGAGACAAGAAGGAATATATTTAATGTGATTATTTTATGTTTAATGAATCTAAAATACTTTTTTGTGTATTTACATGGCAGTAGATAATTTTGACTTATAAGATTTCAATACACTTCCTTAAAAAAAAAAAAAAGCAATACACTTAATGGTATTGATTATGAATTTATTGAAAAATAGAAAAAATAAATGTATCTAATAATTTAAAAATGAATTTGTATTTAGAGATAAAAAAAAAATCCTCAAAAGATACTTATAAAAAGGAACAAAGATGGTATATTCTAACCAAACATTGAATTTATTTTTACAATTAAGCTTTAAGTTAAATAATGAAGTAAGTTTGAAACAAACTATTAATTAAAACTTACAAATTATTATTTATTTTTTTAAGAGAAAGAAAATTAGATTAAATAAAAAAAGAAGTACAATGATTGGGGATAAGAACACGACCCTTTGCTCAAAAAAAAAAAAGAACATGAGCCAGTTAATCCACACTAGGGATGTTCGCGGTGCGGTTTGGTTCGGTTTTGAGGGTAAAAGTCATCCGAACCGCGAGATAAAAAAACATGCGGTTTGGTTTGGTTTGGTTGACTTTAAAAATAAAATCCAAACCAAACCAATGCGATTTGGGTTGGATCGGTTGATGCGGTTTTTTTTGAGACGATACAATTTTTTGTTTCCAACATTAAAATCAAGTTAAAAAGCTGAAACACAACATATTTTCAGCAATATTTTAAATTTCATCAAATATTACAATTTCATTTTCATTTTACAATGTTGGCTTAATTACACTTTTGGCCTCCTAAGTTTCCCAAAGTTGTGATTTTGGCCCCCTAAAAAAAACAACTCTTTTCAGGCCCCCTAAGTTTACTTTCTGTTGCAATTTTGGCCCCCTACGTCAATTTTGACCAAGTCAATGGACACGTGGGCGCCACATATGTAATTTTTTTTAAATTTTTTTTTGTTTTTATTTAATAAAATAAAATAATATTTTTGTAATTAAAAAAAATTGTTTTTTCAATTACAAAAATAAAAAAAAAATTTGTTTTTTTATTACAGATAAAAAAAATAATTAATTTTTTTTGTTTTTTTATTACAAAAAGTTAAAAATAAAAAAAATATTTATTTTTATTTTTTAATTACAAAATAAAAAAATACAAAAATAATTAAAACATTACACACATGGCGTCCACGTCAGCGTTGACTGAGTCAAAATTGGGTTAGGGGGCCAAAATTGCAAACAGCAAGTAAACTTAGGGGGCCTGAAAAGAGTTGTTTTTTAGGGGACCAAAATCACAACTTTGGGAAACTTAGGAGGCCAAAAGTGTAATTAAACGTACAATGTTTCCAACAAGATAGACCAAGTTAAAAACATGGACAAAACATAATCCTATTTTCTAAGAAATGCAAAAGACTAAGATTTTATCATTCTCTAAATTTTCAAGTAGCACATAAATACTTTTTTAAAATAAAAACAAAGAAGAAATCTAACAAGAGAAAAATATGTCATTTTATAAAAGTTTCCATTGAGTTAATATGAGTATTGGTCTAGGTGAGATATGTTTAATTAACATTTTTCTTATGTTGCGGTTTGGTTTGGTTTGGTTCGGTTGGTAAAATGAAAACCGCAAACCAAACCAAACCATGCGGTTGAGTAAGAAAATGATCCGATTACATCCGAACCAAATGCAGTTTTTTGCAGTTTCGATTTGGGTTGGTTCGGTTTACGGTTTTTCTATTGGGTTGGTTCGGTTTTGAACACCCCTAATCCACACAAACCCTGACGGGTATTACAAACATTGTCAAAAACAAAAGTGGAACCAACCCCTAATGGGTACAAAACAAAGAGCAAACAAGCACCCATCAAGTTACGGATAGATGCTTGGTGAGGTAACCTCTTAATTCAAAATTTCAACTTGCAAGATGATGATGAGCTCAATGCAAAGTGAATTTATTCAAAATTACCATTGGAATATGCCAGCCGATTTGTGGCAAAATCTTCCAGTCCTGAGGCAACTTGTTGTGCAAGTTATCATACCATCAAAGCAAAAGCGTGATCAATTGATCTGGAATGCTACAACCTCATATAATCTATCCTTCAAAGATGCTTTTCTATTCAAATCTCAAGAGCTTTTAGGGCTACAACTATTTGGTCTAAATTAAGACATCCCTCCCTCAAAATCCTTGCTTGTCTGGAGGATTATGCATGACAAAATTCCATATGATGATAAGCTAAAAGAGAGAGGTTGTAATCTGCCTTCAGTCTGCAATCTGTGTCGGTGCCATGAGGAAATTATTCCATTTATACTTTGTCTGCTCATATGCAGTCAATATTCTTAATTCAACATTGCATTCCTCATCATTAGATGACATTTGCAGCCTTTGTGAGAGGGGTTAGTCACCTTAGTGTAAGTTGGTCATCAAATCTGCCATTATTAATTTATGAATGCTATTTGGTCTGCTAGAAACAATTCCAGGTTCAACAAGAAAATCACTCCTTGGAAATCCTATAGTTCTCAAATCATATCTAATGTTTCACTCTTGTGAACAAATCCAAGCTTTCTTCCATTTCTTCAATGACAGAATTTTTTATCCTTAAAACCTTCAAAGTCAATATACATCATCCAAATGCCCTTATCATCAAGAAAGTAGTGTAGCATCCTCCTACGGAGTAGTGGATCAAATGACATTGTGATAGAGCAACTATAGGTAATGTTGGAATAGGTAATGTTGGAACAATAGTCAAAATTAGTTAAAATATTTTTCTGTCACCGAAAAGATTACTAGGCTGAGTCGCGAACTAGGTCGCTCTCTTTAAGACGTTTCGTGGCACTGCCCAAAATTGTGCAAGCAGACTATCAACCATGACGCCTCCAGGATAAAACAGTCCAGCTATAACTGTATCAGAGTCATATTGCACTATAGTATCTGTTCTAGAAATACACCTTCAAATATGGTGCTAAAACCACTCTAATATGGTATTTATAACACTCTATTATGGTACTAAGACCATTCTTATATGGTATTAAGAACACTCTAATATGGTGTTTCCACCACTCTAACCTCTAACTTCTCCAAGAGCATAAAACATAAAACATGGATTATATTTTTAAGATCATTCTTATTTTCCGAAGGCACGTTTTATCTCAAAAGAGACTTTGATCTTAAGAATACTCTTATTTTCGAAGGGACAAAATTTATCGAAGGGACTATGTTCTTAAGACCATTCTTGATTCCGAAGGGACATTATAAACCGAAGGGACTATGGCCTTAAGAACACTCTTTAAATCCGAAGGGACAGAAAAAAAAGGGAGAAGAAAAGAATAGTTCGTCAACACAAGCTATGTTGGAACAAAATGCATTTAACATACATTACCCTTAGAGTTTTGATGATAACAAGGTATTAAAAATTGTCAATTGGATATGTTAATATTTGTTCAAGTGTACAAGACCATAGACAAAAATTTGATATCTTTATAAGGTTCTGGAAGAACAAAAGAGAGCAAAGGAATCAACAAAAAGGAAGCTTGAAGCATCTGAAGAAAAGTGCATCTGAAGTATAAGTGCTCCTGAAGCG
>Ga0315915_1002410_pt1 | contig 23586 bp, 13 predicted proteins | sample MpolbnodulesMG_FD_207738 | JGI IMG/M metagenome (GOLD analysis project Ga0315915, IMG submission 207738) | Medicago polymorpha root nodule microbial communities from Los Angeles, California, United States - branched nodules | ecosystem: Host-associated > Plants > Roots > Nodule | place: USA...
TTTCTTTCTACATTTGCCCTCTTGTTGCAGCCAGGTTATCTTGGAAAGCTTCTACCAGATTCTGCTCCTACTCATCCTGAATCATTGCAACATGTTTTAAACGGTTTAATTCCTTATACTTACTTACATTTCTCTATTATTTGACCTTTGCTTGTTTGTTTTTATTTACTCATTATTTGTCATACTTTGTTTTTGCATAAACTCACCTTATATTTCTCCCTCCCTACCTCTCAAAATGAATGTTTACATTTGAGTTGTGTGCGGTTTTTAAGAAAATAATTAGTTGTGTTTATTTTAATAGTAAAATTAGTATTAATTGTAATTTGTAGATTAGTTAAATCGAGTAAAATTCAATAAATAAAGTTATATTTGTGGGGAAAAAATAATAAATGTTGTATTGATATTCTAAAGTGACGATTGTTTTGAGACAGAGAAAATGTGCAAATGTGACAATTATCATGAGACAAAAGGGGTATTAAGAAGTGGAGTGCTAAGAGTACTCACTTTTTAACACTCATTGGGTAAAACCCTCCTGAGTGGGACCCATGAGTTTCATCCAATAAGAGAATGAGTGTTAGAGTGAGTGTTGAAAAGAGGGTGTTGCTATTACTTCTCTAAAATATCATTGTCAAATATGTAGTTGATGGGGCCTTAATCGCAGTCATGGAGATATAAAATACCTTGATGTGTATTTGGATGGGCTTATGAACATCTTATTTGAGTTTATCTATGGAAGCATTTGACAGAGATTGAGAGTGCTTGGGGAAACAATTTATGATATGTTGATAAGCTGTTAGTTTCCGGCTAATTTTAATATGCGTTTTTGGATAGCTTATGAAAACAACTTAAAGCTTATATGCAAACAATTTGACCATATAATATAAGGACTTCTATGATAGCGCTTATATGGTAGGTGTTTAGTTAAGTTGTTCATCCAAATGAGCACTAACATGAGATGATTAATCCCTCTTTCTCAAGCACGGATGTTTACTTTTGGGGAATGTCTGATTTTTTTTTCCTTCTTTTTCTTCGCTTTCTTGTCGTAGATGTACAGGAAAAGATACTACCAGGGGTGACACATTGGCAAAGCCCTAATTATTTTGCATATTTTCCATCCAATAGTAGCATTGCTGGTTTTTTAGGAGAGATGCTTAGTGCTGGTCTCAGCATTGTGGGTTTCAGCTGGATAAGTTCTCCTGCTGCAACTGAACTCGAAACGATTGTCCTCGACTGGCTCGCCAAGGCACTCCTTCTGCCTCATGATTTCTTTTCTACCGGTAAGGTCTTGGGTGATTATTTCTGAATTTTGATGACGTTGCAAAATCTTGCTCGAGATTTCATTACACCTTGAATGAAATTGGATTATTAAAATTGAAGTTTGAACCCAAAAGGCATATGAAATGTTTTTTAAGCAGAAGCTCATATACTATGATGATATGTAATTTAAACTTGTGATTCATGGATGTGATTATATTGCAGGGCAAGGGGGTGGAGTTATACAGGGAACAGCTAGTGAAGCTGTGGTAGTAGTGTTGGTGGCTGCCCGTGACAAGATCCTGCGGGCGGTTGGACGGAACGCTCTTCCTAAGCTTGTGACATATGCATCTGACCAAACACACTCCGCTTTACAAAAAGCTTGCCAGGTATGGTTAGTGACATTTCAAATTGAAAATGCCTATTGATCCACTGTTATTTTATAAACCAATCCATATAGATGACATGTGCTAAAAAAAGCTGTCATATATTCATAGGCGACTCTTAGATTTGAACCTTGCATTTTTTAAAAGAAGTCCTTCTTTGCGTTGCTTGGTTGCATCCTTTGAGGTTGCATTATTATCAAATAGATCATTTTATCGATTAATCATAATGGTCTTTTACTTTGACAGATAGGAGGACTTAATCCAGAGCTCTGCAGGTTGCTTAAAACCGATTCTTCCACAAATTTTGCGCTTTCCCCTGATGTACTTTCTGAAGCAATTTCAAATGACATTGCCAGTGGCCTTATACCTTTTTTCTTATGTGCTACCGTAAGAATTAAAGTCCTCTTATGCTAGTTTGTAATAAATTACTTTGCCGTGCATTACATGCTTAATTGTCCAAGCTTTGTTATGTGTGTGTGTTCCTTATATCCAATATTTTCCTTCTTTTAATTTAATTTATTTATCTTACTAGTATGTTGGTTTTGCAAATTAGAAAGTGCTCGGCTCATGCAATCATTGGGTCAAGGGATAATATATCTTTCTATGTGTTATTGTGAGAGAATTGTGTCTTCATTGTTTGTTGCTGGGACACAGATGTCCTTCCAATAACGACTTAGTCTCATGAAATTACACTCTTTTAGATCTTAAATTGTGCATGCAAGGAGATTCTGTGTCAAAATATTTTGCATGTTGACTTTTATATGGATGTTAAATCTGAAGATTGTTCTAAATAGGGATAAACATGGGGAATTTTACCAACTGAAACTCTATGTTTGGAACTAATGTTTGTTCTGTATTTCTTGTTGGAGATGTTTCTGAATATTCAAATCAAGTTGAAATGGCTATTAAGTTTTCGCGTTGACTGCATTCACTACATTTTATTTGTGCAGGTTGGTACTACTTCATCAACAGCTGTTGATCCTCTACCTGCATTGGCAAAAGTCACTAGGGTAATGTCTTTGATTTAATTGATACGCAAACTTGCTAGTATAACAACCAATGCATTGTAGTGTGGATACTAACTAACGTCAAAGTCCAAACAGTTAGAAGAATTATGTGAGTCCTAAGTAACGAGGAAGACAACTAGATAGATGAAAAATAGAAATGATTATGCTGTAAGTTAGAAACTCAAGAAGATAAAATAACTGTGGAAAATAAAAAATACACATTTTAGACATGGATTTGTTAACAGTCAGACTAAGCCAGTTCTTGGACATCCTTATAACAGTTAAGCTTTTGCAAGATTGCCTATGAAATTACCAACATAAAATTGTTAAGTCTTTTTAGTGCATCTTGGAGAGTGCTTCAATCTGATAATACTTGGTTATGGGTGTCTTATTGGTAGCCCAACAATATTTGGTTTCATGTGGATGCTGCTTATGGTGGAAGCGCTTGTATATGTCCAGAGTACCGCCACTTCATTGATGGGGTTGAAGAAGCAGATTCATTTAACATGAATGCACATAAATGGTTCCTTACTAACTTCGACTGTTCAGTGCTTTGGGTTAAGGTATCCATAATATCTTTCTAAATGTCACTTCTGAAACTTTATTTGTAACATTTCACTTTACTTTATAAACAAAAATATAAGTAAAGTTGATATGTGTTGATACAGGACAGAAGTACTCTGATTCAGTCGCTGTCTACAAATCCAGAATTTCTGAAAAATAAGGTAGGTTTCTATTTGCATGCTTGTAGCTTGTATTAAAATTTTGCGATGAGAGGTTTTCAAACTTTTGAATCACGCAAACATATTCTCTTCCTCTATTTTTCATGGATTGGATCTTATACTGAGTAGAAGGGTCATTTGGCTTAAGTTTCTTAAACAGGAAGCATATCTTTCAAAATGTTGCAGCTTAAGTCCTTGTCTAATTGTGTGCTTATGGTATTGAATGTCCAGGCCTCTCAAGAAAACACGGTCATAGATTACAAAGACTGGCAAATTCCTCTTGGCCGTCGGTTTAGGTGCGTCATTGAAATTTTTCCTTTAGAAAACCATGTCTTTTCTCTCTATTAACCAATATACATGTGTGTATGTGGTGTTCAGCATCTGCACATACATAAATTAGCATTATTCATGCATTGGGACTCCTAATCCATTTTAATGTGATCATGATTTGTAATGTTTCTTGGATTTCTATGGATTTATGTATCTGTTGTTGGTTTTTGAAGAGGTAATAAGAACCTTATGTCATGACTTTTATTAATTCCTTGGTAATATACTACTATCTCTTTTCAATAAAATACACATTAAAGATTCATAATTACCATCACATGTGTAACCACACCTATTAACCTACACTGGGCTCCAGATCATTAAAATTGTGGATGGTGATGCGACTCTATGGATTGGAAGGTCTGCGAACTCACATAAGAAACCACATTGCATTGGCAGTTTATTTTGAGGAGCTTGTTGTTCAAGACACTAGATTCAAGGTATTCTTTCTTCTAGGAAAAATTGCATAATGCATCATATGTACAACCGTAACCTGGCATTAGAGTTTCGCACTAAATAATTTGTTTATACTCAAATCATGCATTTCTTATCTTAATTACGTACTGCATTCAATTCTCTGCATAACCATGAAAAAAATGCATCAAATTTATATATTCAGGTTGTTGCGCCTCGAACATTCTCTTTAGTTTGTTTTCGGCTTTTGCCTCCCCCAAACTCTAAAGATAATGGCAACAAACTGAACCATGATCTACTCGACTCAGTAAATTCAACGGGAAGTGTTTTCATAACACACACGGTATGCATAAATTAACTTCTGGGTTTTGTTCTGTTTATCACCTATGTAATATGTTCTTCCCCTTGATGATAAACAATGTGTGCAGGTTCTATCAGGTGAGTACATTCTACGTTTCGCAGTAGGAGCACCGTTGACAGAAGTGAGGCATGTCAGTGCAGCGTGGCAGATTTTACAAGAAAAAGCCACTGCTCTATTAGAGAGTTTATAGGATGAATCTGCTCTATCGTAGCATCCAACATTGCTTTTTGAGTCATCCTCAGTTTCACGTGTCTGCATCGATTTGTGATTTTTTTTCTCCATTACATGACTCGTTCCTTTTGGCAACGCAATCATGTGCTGTAAGCTTATAAGATTGTGTGAAGCAGCGGCATTACTTTACTTATATGTGGAACATGTATAGCGCATAAACCAGAATCGATTTAATAGAAGTTTTGTTAGTAACGTTGATCGATTATGAATCTCACAATAATTGATTAGGAGCTTCATGTGGCCGGACATTGATTTCATCATTGCCAAATAATCTGTTAAGTGATTGCGCATATATTGATCATTTGATTTTAAATAATCAATTAAGTTGTTAAAATATGTTATTTTGCTTCTTAGACTTGAAAATTCACAGCTGTGCTAGGTCTTTGAGCAACTGTTGGAATGAAATAGAACGATCTTAATGGGGGTCGATAAGAGTGATCAGATGAAAGTGTCATTTTTTGTTGATTTGTTCAAGTAGGCTAATGGTTAGAAATTCAATTTAAGGTGAATAAGTAGGGAATCCGACATTCGAACCCCAATTTAATTTAATTTAATTTGAATTTAAATTTGTCCAATCAATGATTATTTTGTCCAAAATTTAATTTTGGACAAAATAATCATTGATTAGTACCTCTTTCAAAAAATACTAGTACCTTTTAGTCAAACTTCACAAAATTAAATTAAATTTGAATAAAATTAGAATTCAACTCGGTAATAGTCCAATCAATGATTATTTTGTCCAAAATTAAATTTGAATTTTCCAAAATTAGTTGAAGTTTATTAATCACTTGAATTCAACTCGATTAGTGAAAAAACAAAGTTTTAGGCTTTCAACAATAATAAAATATTCTGATGAGAAAATTGTCTTTAAAATCTACAATAACAGTTTGTTTTTAAATCTCCTATATAAAAGAAAATTGTTTTTTTCTTTCCAATATATTTCCTCAACTATAAGTAATTTTATTCATGACACTATTGGACAATAAATGTGAACACCTTTTTTAATCAGGATTTAAACATTGGTTCGACCTATTGTGGAAGTTTAGCCCCTTTTTTAGACTCAATTTGTAGAGAAGAAAAATGCTATTTTTTTCTTGTAGTGATAGAAAATGCTCTTCTTTTACTATTAATTTATGTTTACTATATACATCGAACTTAAAATAAAAATTATATTTTTTTTAAGGAAAAATAAATCAAAGGTGGAAAAATAAAAATAAAAATAAAAATAAAAATAAAAATTATATGCTATGTTCTTTATTTTATTTTTTGTATATCAAACACTACCACTTATATCTCCACCTTTGATAAAATAAATCATCTAAAACCAGAAATGTGGTAACACATACACAATGGATACCCCAAAATAATTAGTATGACGAGTTTATGTACTACTCCATCTTAATTCCTGTTGCATGCTTCCAATAAAATATGACTCTGGTTTTGGAACCAAATGCTTGGTAAAGAACATTTTGTCCAGTGAGTTCGATTAGATTTTATTCTCATCCATTTCTACGTCATATATAGACCAAAATCGTATAGTATACTGCCACTGCGTAAATTCTATTACGCGCCTATTTCCTCTCGTTGATAATAGGTCGTGTCCATTTGAAAAGAGATAAACTCATCGAATATAATACTAAAATTATTTTTAAAAATAATAATATTATTAGATCTATGAATTATGAGCTTATCTCTTCTTAAAAGACACTTTATATTAAATTGAGAGAATCTTAACTTTTTATTTTATTTTTGAAAAAGATGAAATCTATTTTTGAATGAGTAATGATATATCAAGCGAATGAATACTTCAGCTTTGCAAAGCATGTATAGAGCAAAATAATGACTCAATTTCAAAATTGTTTTAGCTTAGTGCGTTCACATCATGCATTCGAACCAATACTATGATTGCATCTCACATAAAATGCGTTGAAATGTGACGATGAGAAAAAAGCTGACGTCTAAGCAAATATGCACTACTTATGTTTTTCACATCACTAGACATATACTCTCACTTAGTGCTTAAGCCTAAAAGTCTTCTGTTGATTTTTCTTTGTACAGTTAAAAAGTCTTATGTAGATTGGATTCTTAAATAAGACATTTTTCATTTATCAAAAGAAGATATTATTAAAAATACTTGTTTACATCGAACAAAAGTTTCAATTGTTAATAATTAATTACCTATAACAAATTTATAGGTGAGTGAAATTAAGGGAAGCCAAATCTCATATAGTTGAATCTTTCTCAGCCACAGTTGAGACTTTGTAGTAATTTTAATGTGAAAAGGATTTTTTTTTTCTTGTGTGGTAGTTAAGAATTCACTTTTTTTTTTTGAAGAAAATTGGTTTGCATACTCTCTCCTTAAAAAGAGAAATATTTAGGGGACCAAAAACTCTAAAAAAAAAAAAATAGAATTACACAGTCATGAATCATGATACTTGAGGTTTTTTCTTAAAAAAAAACTAAAATAATATATTCACACAAATCACGGCGCCTCTTTAGCACAAGACGTGCCAAAGAAAACGCTCAAGAAACAAAGTATCTGTCAAGGAACAGAACAAACAAAAGCAGGCATTAGCTGATACCCAAACAAAGCAACGTGTTCGACCGCCACAACTGACAACCATACACAAAAGCGGCATTATTAGCACGCAACCACCAATAAGAATGGAACTTAACCTTTTTCACTAGCTCCTCAATAGGAGTGTTGATATTATTAAAAATTCTATTATTACGTTCTTTCCAGATAAGCCAAACACAAAGGAGTCAAATGAGCTGGAGAAAAGAACACCTAGTCTTCATACCACCTAAGTAATTCGTGAAGTGAAGAAAATGAGCGCCAAGATTTTGATGATCAACTCATGAAAAGCCCAGCCATAACCACACCTGATGCCATATAGCATCGAAAAAGTCACAATGCAGAAACAGATGATCAACAGATTCATCATGTCTGCACCTCGCCACGCAGGAGATGTCTGCATCAGTAATTATGCCCCGGATGTGAAGATTGATTTTTGTTGGCAACCTTTCCCGAAGCAAACGCCAAGCTAAAATAGACACCTTCAACGGCACCTGAGAATGCCAAATAAGATTCTGAGCAGCATCCAGCACATGGTGATCCTGAGTAGTAAGGATCTCATAACCTGATCGCACCGAATAGCCCCCTGCAAGGTCAGGCTGCCATTGCCAATTATCTGTAACATTAGGCTGCAAAAAGACATTAGATAGAAAATTCCTACACTCTGCTAACATCTCATCCTCCCACGTCCACAACCTCCTCTTCCACTGCCATGCTCCACCTCCTCCTCCCAACCTAGAGAGAACATAGAGGCAACTGAAACCAACTTGTTCTCCGCTAAGTTGAACAACCGACTAAAACGTTGGCAGAGATCAGGAACATCTCCAACCCACCGATCCAACCAAAAAGAAGTGGTCGCCCCATCACCCACCTTCCACGACACCATCCCGGCAAACCAACCCTCTCCCTCCTCACCTACCCCGTCTCTAATCTTCGCTACCTCCCTCCACCAAAAGTGGATATAAGCTTATAATATTAATTTAGTTTTGTTGGGTATGGTGGTGTCCGGGGTTCGAACCCCGGACCTTGCATGTATCATACATTGTCCTTACCAATTGAGTTAAGTTAGAAATATATTTTTAAGTTTTTATTACAATTTATCTAATGCAAACCTTTTACTATCATAATATGATTTAGCTATTTATTAGTGATAAGTATGTGTCCCGTGTTTTTTTTATATATTTATTAGTGACGAATCCCATGATTTTTCATGCATCAATGACAAATATGTGTCCCATATTTTTTTTTTATATATCATAGGTAAATATGTGTCTTGTAATTTTTTATATTTATTAATGACAAATAGTGTTTTTTTAATGATTAATGATAAATATTTGTTTCATGCTCTTTTATACCCTTCATTGATAAATATTCGTTGCGTATTTTATTTATGTATAAATATTTGTTGTATATTTTATTTATGTATCAGTGACAAATAGTTATTAACCCACTACGGTCCTCCTATATTTTTAATATTTATCTCCTATATTTTTAATATTTATCGGTCATAAATAATAGTCTCATGTATTGGTGAAATTCATTGTCTAAGTAAGTCATCTTAAATTTATTTTTGGATTCAACATTCCCAAAATTCATTGTCTATATGAATAAATGGCCATTAATATTAATTCATCATAAATAAGGAACTTTGAGAGGTTTCCATATTTGGACCGGATCAAATTAGACGCTCCAATTAAAAAAATAAATTAATTTCTTTAAGATGATTGTAAATAATTGTCTGTAATGTGATTCTTTAAGATAAATTACTAAATATTATAATTAGGATTATGAGACATTGAACGCACATATCAATTTTGTAATATCGATTGATAGTTCTCGTGAACTTAATTTAGTTGATAGGGATAATACATTCAAACTCCGACAAAAAAAAACTGATTGATAAGTAGAGTAGTAAACTACTATACTACTTGGGATTGAGAGACATTGAACGCATGTAGGAAAGATGAGTGTTGGCTGAGTAAAAACAAATGTTGGGACATTTTATATTTGAATGAAGGGAATAGTTGAAAATCAACCTAATGATATGTCAAATTAAATATTGATATGTTAAATGATTGGATCAATATTTTTCTTTGAATGAAATTTAATGGCTTGAACCGAAGTCAGCTCAAACAAATGACATTTTTGTTATTAAATATGTTTGTAAAACAATGTTCTGTCAAAAAAAAAAGTTTGTAAACAATGGTAGTGCCACATGTATTTGTTTTATGTCTTTGACATCATGCCAAAGTTTCTATAATTATTGACGTTGTGTTATTTTCTGGTTGAATTAGATCACTATCAAATGTAACAAGGGTCCATGATATACGATATACGTCAATTAAATCAAATCCTTACAAAAGTCAATAAAAACCTTACAGCCATAAGTTCCTCCGTGAAGCTACGAACTATAATTCCACCTACAATTAATTAATATATATCTATATCTATGCTCCTAACTCCAAAACTTTTTTATGGAAACTAGTGTTTCAATCTTTTTCGTGTGCTTTCCATTTGTGTTTGTATCATGTATAATTTAGAAACAGCCAAAGTATAAGATAAAGTGGGGTAGTCGATTCATCAAAAATATTTCCTAAAAAAAGTTGACCGTTCAATAAAAATTACTCTCATGTCTTAATCTTAATTTTGATATATACCACTCCGTCATGACGTGTGAGTGTTTGTTTATATTTTTATTAAGTATTTTTTATGAACTTTAACTAACCTTCTTTATCTTACAAAATGTTGCATTATTTTGATGAAGATGGAATTGTAAATGCTCCATTTTCACAAACATGTTTGTGAAAGTCTCAAATCCTAAAAAAGCATGTAATTATAGTTATGGCAAAATGGTATCTTATTCACAATCCTCATTCATGATCTGATTCATCTCCCACTCACTACCACTATATACTTACGTGCCTAAGCAAAGACACACTGTAAAGTGTAAACAAACAAAACACCCTTTCCTTTTCACGAAAATTATACTAGATGCATGCTCTCACTTTGATAAAACATTAAATAATAGACAAGTCCACTTATAATCTAATCAAATTATATTTATTTATTATGGACCATAATGAGATCTACCATATCGTGATCTCATCGGTCATATAGGCACACATGGAACAAACATGCTTTCTAATAAACATTATGCTAAAAAGATATACAATATGCATCAATATATAATATTCTGTGTGCTAGCAAAAACTTTAACGAATGAGAAAACAAATAAAACCTACTATAAGATAATTATTCTCTTAAAGGACAAAGGGAACTTGAATCGTCCTTTTATGGTTTATCTTCCATTTACTTAAAGTTAAGTGATATTCTTCAGAATATATTCTTAATTTTCACATGATACAATTAGTTACTATTTTTACCAACGAAAAACACATAATTATGCATATGTTTGTGATGGAGATTTTTTTGTTTTAGAATTGTAGAAATCATATGAGATATTTTGTATGAAAAAAAATCTCTTTTTTTAACGAAGAAGTTTCACTAAACTTTTATTCATGATTCTATACATATTCAAAAAATTGTAATATGAAACCTATTTCTAAAAGATATATTTAAATAAAAAAAACAAATCTTAAAATTATTGTACACAAATATAAATCATAAATCATATTAATATCTTATTTTAAATTTCAAATATAAAACATTTGACTCTCAACACATTCAACATATTACGTGGTATTTGACGTAACTTTGTTAAAACCCAATTGAATAGCAACACACTCTCTCTAATCTCTTACACAACACACTCTCCCTACTTTCTTTTCTACATTATGATTTCGAGGGTTTTAAGAATACCATGATTTAGGTTAGAACATCAAAGTTTTGATTTCTTCACTATTGTCACCGCCGTGACTGTCAAAGTTTTGATCTCTTTACAGTTACGCTGCGGCCGTGATCAAAGTGACATAATAATCAACAACATTTTGATCCTCTCAAGATCTCATGATTGACTGCAATCACAATTGAAAATCTTATTACATTAATATCAATTAATATATTTTATAACTCCATATAAATGGTTGTTAATTCTATTTCTACCCTACACAATTGAGGTGGTCACCATCATCCTTGTGTTGTTCTATTTGGTGTCGAAAAGTAGAAACTTTGTGAAGAATCTTCACATGATCTAAGAAGAAAAATCCAGGTTTGTACTTGTTACTGCGATTGTATAGAATTTTGATTCCTTAACAATCATACCCTTTTGTCTCTTTGTAGCTGCAAACTGTTATTTTTTACTTTCTGTTCTTCGTGTTTCGTGTTGATGCTGATGAATGAAAACCTCTTTGTTTTAACGTGCAATGTGTCACACAGAATCTAACTCCACATGGTGCAAAAATGTTCTTCATTCCTAGTAGCTGCTTTTGATGACATCACTTGGTTTTGGTTTTGGTTACTACTCTCTTTCACTTCTTCTTCTTCTTCTTATTCACACCGACTCAATATTCTTCTGAAAAATCATCTTTTTTGTCATGGCTCTCAATGAAATCTTGGCTACAACGTTGTATTCTTCAAAAGGGTCGTTGTGGAATACCGTTTTGAGTAAGATCCTTGGATTGCCTGTTTTGGAGCTTGTGGCAATATGTACTAATTTGGTTGTTCTTGTTTTGTTTCTATTGAGGGAGGTTTTTTTCTGTGTTGGTGGAAGAGTTTGGTTTTTTAAGGATAATGATAATAATGTTGGTGTTGTTGGCAATGGAGAAACTTTTGATGTTAGAATTGGGACATGGTTCAAGTTGTCGGTGTTTTCTTGTTTGTATGTTCTTTTGGTGCAAGTTTTAGCTTTGGGATTTGATGGTTTTGCTTTGATTAAGGAGGAGGACTTTGTGGTTGTGGATTTGTCTCTTCTGTCTGCGCCGTTTGTGCAGTGTTTGGTTTGGATTGTTTTGAGCTTCACTGCTTTGCGTTGCAAGTACAAGGTGTATCAGAAGTTTCCAATTTTGCTGAGAGTTTCTTGGTTTGTGTTGTTTGTTGTTTGCTTGTGTGGTTTGTATGTTGATGGAAGAGGGTTTTGGGTGGAAGGTTCCAAGCATATGCGTTCTCATGTTTTGGCGAATTTCGCTGCTACCCCTGCTCTTGCCTTCCTTTGCATTGTAGCAATTAGGGGTGTTTCTGGTATTCAAGTTTGTAGGAACGCTGAGAATCAACAGCCATTACTTCTTGATGAAGATGACGACGAAGAACCAGGTTGCCTCAAGGTTACTCCTTATAGTGATGCTGGACTTTTTAGCTTGGCAACTCTGTCTTGGCTTAACTCAATTCTTTCCATCGGTGCAAAGAGACCGCTTGAGCTTAAGGACATCCCCCTTGTTGCGCCTAAAGATCGAGCCAAAACAAATTTTAAGATTTTGAATTCTAATTGGGAGAAATTGAAGGCTGAAAAATCACCGGCTCAGCCTTCATTAGCTTGGACACTTCTCAAATCATTCTGGAAGGAGGCAGCTATTAATGCCATTTTTGCTGGTGTCACTACTCTTGTCTCATATGTAGGTCCATACATGATAAGTTACTTTGTTGATTACTTGAGTGGTATAGAGACTTTCCCTCATGAGGGGTATGTCCTTGCAGGGATATTCTTTGTTGCGAAGCTTGTGGAAACCTTCACAACGAGACAATGGTATCTAGGAGTTGACATCATGGGGATGCATGTTAGATCTGCTTTAACTGCAATGGTATACCAAAAGGGGCTTAGGTTATCGAGTTTGGCCAGGCAAAGTCACACAAGTGGTGAGATTGTTAACTACATGGCTATTGATGTTCAGAGGGTAGGGGACTACGCTTGGTATCTTCATGACATGTGGATGCTTCCTCTGCAGATTGTTCTAGCCCTTGCAATTTTGTATAAGAATGTTGGAATTGCAGCTGTTGCGACACTTGTTGCTACAATCATTTCCATCATAATCACTGTTCCTGTGGCTCGTATCCAAGAAGATTATCAAGACAAATTAATGGCTGCTAAGGATGAAAGGATGAGAAAAACATCCGAGTGCCTAAGGAACATGAGGATTCTCAAGCTGCAGGCTTGGGAGGACAGATATCGAATAAAATTGGAGGAAATGCGTGGAGTAGAGTTCAAGTGGCTTAAGAAAGCCCTATACTCCCAGGCTTTCATAACTTTCATGTTCTGGAGCTCACCTATATTTGTTTCAGCCGTCACTTTTGCTACTTCCATCTTATTGGGCGGTAAGCTTACTGCAGGTGGTGTACTTTCAGCACTAGCTACTTTCAGGATCCTCCAAGAACCGTTGAGGAATTTTCCAGACTTGGTATCTACAATGGCTCAGACAAAAGTTTCTCTTGACCGACTATCTTGTTTCCTTTTGGAGGAAGAATTGCAGGAAGATGCAACTACTGTCTTGCCACAAGGCATTTCTAACATTGCTATAGAAATTAAGGATAGTGAATTCTCTTGGGATCCTTCTTCTTCCAGGCCCACTCTTTCAGAGATAAATATGAAAGTTGAAAAAGGGATGCGTGTGGCTGTTTGTGGTACAGTTGGTTCAGGGAAATCAAGTTTCCTTTCTTGCATCCTCGGAGAGATTCCTAAGCTTTCTGGTGAAGTATGTTTGTGTACTTAAGCTTTTAATTCCTTCTATGTTATTTTTCTGTATGTTTATTTGCATTATAGGGGCTGTTTGGATTGACTTAGTTGAGGTTATCTACTAGTATAAGTACTTGTAACACTGTTTGGAGAGCATATGAAAATACTATGACATGTCTGGAAGCTATTTTCAGCTTATTTCCATAAACTCTCCAGAATAGCTTATGAAAACAACTTAAAGCTTATATGTAACAGTTTGACTTTATTTATTTTTTTGCTACAAGAATAACTTATACATAAACACTTACTAGATAACATTGATGCTATAAATGCTTAATTGAGCTGTTTATCCAAATAGACCCTCAATCTTTTGTTTTGTAACAGTTTTTAAAGATACATTGGATTATGTTGCAGGTCAGTGTGTGTGGCTCTTCTGCATATGTCTCCCAATCAGCATGGATACAGTCAGGAACTATAGAAGAAAACATCCTCTTTGGAAGCCCAAAGGACAAACCAAAGTACAAGAATGTTATTCATGCCTGTTCACTGAAAAAGGATCTAGAACTTTTCTCACATGGAGATCAGACAATTATTGGTGATAGAGGTATAAACCTGAGTGGGGGTCAGAAGCAGCGGGTACAGCTTGCTCGTGCACTCTACCAAGATGCTGATATTTATCTCCTTGACGACCCCTTCAGTGCAGTTGACGCACACACTGGATCAGAGTTGTTTAGGGTTAGTTTTCCTTAGCTTGGAGTTGATATTACTATTTAACTGAATTGGATTCACTTAATTTGTGATATGGAACTGCAGGAGTATATACTGACGGCACTTGCAAATAAAACAGTCATTTTTGTGACCCATCAAGTTGAATTTCTTCCTGCTGCTGATTTGATACTGGTATGGCTATGTGGTTTTTTCTTGCACATCCTTGTAATTATATAGTTAGAGGCAAAGTTAATGGTTAAACTTCATTTCACATAATTAGAGGCAAAGTTAATGGTTACACTTTATTTCACATTTGAGAATTATTCATTCATTCCATGCATGATGCATGCTCCAGGGTTTCAGATGTCCTCGCTTATTTCAATGTGATGTTTCAAATTCAAGCTCATCCCATACCCTGTTTACATTCTTAGTTCTTTCTTTTTAAAGCTGAGGGTTTTAAAGAATCCTTGGAAAAATGTATAATGCTATATGGAGTTTTAGGTTGATTTAAAGTTTTGATTTCGAAAATAATTTAGGGATGTAATCATGCAGTTCATATGAAGTGAAAATGATTCTTTCTAAATTTATCTTTCCATTTTTGAAGGTTCTCAAGGAAGGTTGCATCATACAAGCCGGAAAGTATGATGATCTGTTACAAGCAGGAACAGATTTTAAAGCTCTAGTTTCAGCTCACCATGAAGCCATAGAGGCAATGGATATCCCTAGTCACTCCTCTGAAGATTCAGATGAAAATTTATCATTGGAGGCATCTGTTATGACCAGTAAGAAATCCATTTGTTCTGCGAACGATATTGACAGTTTGACAAAGGAAATGCAAGATGGACCATCAGCTTCAGATCCAAAAGCAAATAAAGAGAAGAAGAAAGCAAAAAGATCGAGGAAAAAACAGCTTGTTCAGGAAGAAGAGAGGGTTAGAGGCAGAGTCAGCATGAAGGTGTATCTTTCATACATGGCAGCGGCATATAAAGGTTTATTGATTCCACTCATTATCATCGCACAAGCGTTATTTCAGTTCCTTCAGATTGCTAGTAATTGGTGGATGGCGTGGGCTAACCCTCAAACAGAAGGAGACCAGCCCAAAGTAAAACCCATGATTCTTCTTCTTGTTTACATGGCCCTTGCTTTCGGAAGTTCATTGTTTATATTTGTAAGGGCTGTTCTAGTCGCTACATTTGGTCTCGCAGCTGCACAGAAACTATTTTTGAAGATGCTTCGATGTGTTTTCAATGCACCTATGTATTTCTTTGATTCTACACCAGCTGGAAGGATTTTGAACCGGGTACTTTATTTACTTTTTAATTTCTTTTACCTTTTTCTCCCTGTATATGGTGTAAACTGGGTATTCTATTTGTATTTCTTTTACTTATTTCTCGCTGTATATGGTTTGAGACCATAATAACGTGTCATCTGTATCCATCCAGGTTTCAGTTGATCAAAGTGTTGTGGATCTGGACATCCCTTTTAGACTTGGTGGGTTTGCTGCAACAACAATACAGCTTATTGGTATTGTTGGTGTAATGACAGAAGTAACATGGCAAGTTTTGCTCTTAGTCATCCCAATGGCCATTGCTTGTTTGTGGATGCAGGTAATTAGAGATATTCATATTCCAGCATCAAATCTTTCAAACTGCTTTGTGAATTGTTCTAACAATAATCAATTCTGTTGCAGAAATACTACATGGCTTCATCGAGGGAACTGGTACGTATTGTAAGCATTCAGAAATCACCAATTATAAATCTTTTTGGTGAATCAATTGCTGGAGCATCCACCATCAGGGGTTTCGGACAAGAAAAAAGGTTCATGAAGCGGAACCTCTATCTACTTGATTGTTTTGCACGGCCATTCTTCTGCAGTCTTGCTGCTATTGAGTGGCTCTGCCTGCGTATGGAGTTATTGTCAACTTTTGTATTTGCTTTCTGCATGGTATTGCTTGTAAGCTTTCCCCGTGGAAGTATTGACCCCAGTAAGTACTTGGTTCTAATAACTCGTTTCCTCTACTTACTCTTGCAAGTGATATGTCTAATCCCGAAGGATTTATGTAGTATTATTAGAAATTAGGTAGTGTTTGGCACAAACAGAACGGAACAGAATAGCCTGTTTTATTTTGTTCTCCCTTTTCAGTGGACTAACCATACCACTTTTTTACATTGTCTTGTTTTGTTCCACTATTAACACACACCAAACAAAAACATGGACAGAACTAATTTTTTGTTCTGTTAGTTCTAACTTGCATAACAAAAGCTATCTTTGTTTTTTTTTTTCTTTTTCCACAAGTAATGGTTGCAAATGATGCAGAATATAATAGTAAGACATTAATCTGTTGCTTATTACTATTACTTTTTCTGCATAGGCATGGCTGGACTTGCTGTGACATATGGTCTGAATTTAAATGCGCGTCTATCCCGTTGGATACTTAGCTTTTGCAAACTTGAAAACAAAATTATATCTATTGAAAGAATTTATCAGTACAGCCAAATTCCAAGTGAAGCACCTGCAATTATTGAAGATTCCCGCCCTCCATCCTCATGGCCTGTAAATGGGGCAATTGAAATATTTGATTTGAAGGTACCAATATAACTCCATATTTATATGCTCTGTATTTTTATTTTTATTTTGAATTCTTTATTTGAGAGGTGGAATAGTTTATTACATTGTTGCTTAACTTGACAGAATAGTTTATTACATTGTTGCTTAACTTGACATTTACTTTTTAGTTGTATCTAATTCAAGCTGTTGACCATGCTACACTTGTTACAATATCATAATTATGATTACTGCAATTGTTTCTTTTTAATGATACTGCACCTCCATTTTATTACCTAACCCTGTTTCTCCTTAAGGTCCGTTACAAAGAAAATCTTCCTTTGGTGCTTCATGGAGTATCATGCACATTTCCTGGTGGGAAGAATATAGGAATAGTTGGACGCACTGGCAGTGGCAAATCTACTTTGATTCAAGCATTATTTCGATTGATTGAACCAGCAGGCGGAAGTATCCACATAGACAACATTAATATTTTTGAGATTGGTCTGCATGACCTCCGAAGCCATCTCAGTATAATACCACAGGATCCAACCTTATTTGAAGGGACCATTCGAGGAAATCTTGATCCCCTTGAGGAGCACTCAGATAAAGATATTTGGGAGGTTAGTATTTCGTATGTATATGCATGTTTGAAAGAAGAGGTTTTGCATCCTTATAACACTGTATTAGCCAAAGTAGTTATTGTTTTTAATTGAAATGGAAGTATTGTTATCAAGGGAGGATTAAGAAAGAGGTCAAGATATCTGAACAGTAAAAACAAACATAAACAAAAATGATATAAAAAGGGGAGAAAGAAAGGACATCATGCCAATATAAAGAAAAGTCTGCAATACTTTTTACTAGGCAAGAGCTCATAACATATGAAAATAGACCAACAATTCATTTTGAAAATTATGGCTATTTGAGTAGAATGCTATGCACATCCACTCTGTAACTCTGGGTTTTAATTTTCCACAGGCGCTAGATAAGTCTCAACTTGGAGATATCATCCGTGAGAAAGGACAAAAACTTGATACACCAGGTAGGTAGCCATGAAGATTTTTGCAAAATACACATGTTCCTTCCCCACCCCTTAAAAGGAAAAGTGTTTGGACTCACAAGTACTTATCTTAACGCATATTTTGAAATCTGCAGTTATAGAAAATGGAGACAATTGGAGTGTAGGACAGCGACAACTTGTTTCTCTTGGCCGAGCTCTACTGAAGCAGTCAAAAATACTTGTACTTGATGAAGCAACAGCATCCGTCGACACAGCCACTGATAATCTTATCCAGAAGATTATCCGAACAGAGTTCAAAGACTGCACCGTGCTTACCATTGCACATCGTATTCCTACTGTCATTGACAGCGATCAAGTTCTGGTGCTCAGTGATGGTGTGTATCGTAACAGTCATATCTTATTCTTCTGTTTGTCTTTTTTGTCCATTGGATTCGCATTATGGTTGTCAATAATTTATGCTTATGAAGATAACGCTACAATGCCTTTGCAGGCCGAGTTGCCGAGTTTGACACTCCGTTACGACTATTAGAGGACAGGTCATCCATGTTTCTAAAGTTGGTGACTGAGTATTCCTCACGGTCGAGTGGTATACCAGAATTTTAGATCAGATCAATGCTTAGAAACTTAGTAGTGGGCGGTGGCCAGAGCATGAAGACAATTCAGAAGTCGAAAAGTCGTGGATGATGCCTCCCTTGCATGCTACTGATGCATTTGGCGCATGCATAGACCAAAATAGAAAAAGAATAAAAAGAAGCGGAAGTGATTCAAGAACTCTAGTGGGAGAGAATTAGTTTTGATTTTTCCCTTTTAACAGATTTGAGGAATTCGTGCATGGTTAGCATGCTTTGTAACTCAATAAGACATCTGTGATTACAGGAAAGCAAGTATAGGCATCTGAATTGGTTTCAATGATGTGCAATAAAGTAGTTTGTAGACTGAGGAACTAGAATTTTGCTTAGTTAGGTAAGGGTAGAGTTTAAACTTTCCTGTGTATTCCATAACTTGTAGAGAAAGTTCAGAATTAAGTCATTTCTACCTCGAATCCCCCAAAGGAAAATTAGATTTGGTTATTCGAATCCCCCGAAGGAAAATTAGATTTGGTTATTTTATTCTCTGCAAAGTTATTTAATTTTCTATTTTTTATCAAGTGTAATTAACTGTTGTTTACAATATCTTCATTCTGTAGTGTAGTATCCCTTGCATTATAATGCAACAAAATTTTCCTTATTTGGATTGTTTTTGTGGTTGAGATGGATGGAATAGTGGTAAAGACTCATTGATCTACCCAAAAAAATGCATACTAATTGTTGGCCATACTCATAAGGATGTATGGCAGGATCTAGTAAATGAGTAAATGGCCTATTGGCAGATTTAATGCAGACGGTGCTATAAAACACCCACAGTAGTAGGGTCCAAGAAAGGGTAGGATTCATCTGGGGTAAATTGTAGGGCAATTAATACGTGGGAAAGTGTTACGTATGATATACTGCTAATTGATGCTTGAAAACCACCCATAATTTTGATTTTGAAGTAGATCAACGTCTTCACCTTTAAGTAGAAGTTCAATGAAACAGTAACACCTTTAAGTAGAAGATCAACGTCTTCTAGCACAAAATCTCTGGAAAAACAATGAAACAGTAACACCAGGGTTTCAAAAGTCAGCTTGAGTCATTCCATACATTATGTATCCCTCTTATGTTAACACATCAACGGGGAGAAAAAGAAGCAATGTGACATGTATCTAGTCGTGTTTCATTAGTATCCATCAAAGGGTACACAAACTGTCCCACACAATTTTTAAAATTGAAAAAGTTCTGGTAAAAGATCATTCTGTATTTTAAAATCCTGATAAATTTGAAAAATTCTAACAATTAATTAATTTCGGAAAACGAAATCCGGACCAAAGGTAAAATTGAAAAAAAAAAATTAGGGCGCGCGAGGAAAAGGGTGGAAAAAGTAAAACTCTTTTTCCTATTGTTTTATAAGATTTTTCAAACCCAAAAAAGCTTCGGTCATGATGGGATGGCTATAAATGCAACCACTTCAGAAAGATTAGGGTTTCAAGCGTGTTTACACACCTCATAAGAAAATGGCCAGTCAACTCTTCTTCAGAAACATTTTTCAGTATCATCGCATTGCTCCATATATTTTAGAAGTGATTTTCATGGTTTAATTTTTGGTTTGTTCGATTCTGTTGTTTATTTACACGAATCTTGCATATTCCCTTGTAGCACACTAAAGGATCTCTAGGAGCTTCATTCTCAAAGAACTCCTTGACTAGAGAGCCGACGAAGAACTCCTCCAAAGCTCCTGGACCTCTAACTTTTGGGGAAAATCCTCTAAAGCTCTCCATTGAGAATCTAAAGGGGGATATAGTGAAAACTGCAGTGAAGGACTGTGCAATCTGTTATCTGGCATACTTAGTGGGATTCAAACATCTTAGTAAGTATCAACATTCTAGTTTAAGTTCTAGAGGTTAAACTGTTGGTATTTTGGTGTTAGTTTCTAGTTTGTTTTTATGTTTGCCGAATTATCTACCTTGATTTTCTGTGATGTTTTGGTATTGCCTATTGGATTTACGTTGCATTGGACTGAGCGTTTTACTTAAGTTTTGGTTTTATTGTAACCTATGATTATACAAATTGTGTTCTTGCTTTAGTAACCTATTATTACATAGGTTATGTTCTTTCTTTAAGCTCTTGCCCATCTTATCCTCTAGAGTTAGCGTGATAATAGTTTTGCTGTCAACAAAAAAATAAAAAAACCGTGATTTTTCTTTCTACTTCGTGATGTTTTATTATTATTCTTTTTATTGCTGTGTTTTGAGATCAAAAGTGTTATTGGAGATTAGGCAACAAGATGTTATATTGGATAATCTAAATGATTTAGAGTATTTTTTTTATATTTATTTATTTATTTTGTGTTGTTAGAGGTGTGAATTATTTATCCAAACTGTGAAGACTTTAAGAGAATGAAGCTTCCCCCTAATTTTTTTTAGTTACTTGTTCTTTTACTTTTGTTTGTTTGTCCAAATTCTTTGTTTTGAATATTTATTAAACGAACACTAAATTTAAAAGTGTGTTCCTGGTTCATAAGAAACTACGAATGCTACTCTTGCACTAATTTACTTTTGTGTGAAACTTGTTATGCGTTAGTTGCTAGAACTCTGATTTTCCAGTATGTAAATAAATTTTGTTGTTTACAAAACTTGTGACTCATACCATATTTTGAATATTGTATCCCATACCGAACAAAACTTTGATTCTAAACGTTTTTGCACATAAAGTAATTTTCCCTTTGATATATGAAGTTTATTTTGCTTGTTGTACAGACAAAAGATATATGTGGCGGGGACTTGTAGTATGCATATTTTTTTCCGATCATGTTTAGAAGTCAAATGCAGTATGTCTCTCGGTAGATTTTATAATACTTTGTTGTATGAGAGTAGAATCTCTAGATATTTTATGATCGAGTAATAATGCATGCTTGCTATGAGTGGAACTATGATGGGTTGGTAGCTCTTATTTTCATCTACTCGTGGTCTGTTGTCATGAACTTAATTGTTTAAGTTTGGTGTTGAGGCTTAAGATGAGTTAGTGTTTGAAATACTTAATAGTTTAAAATATTTAAGCCGTAATTAAATCTATTTTCTCTTTTGTGCTGAATTTCGAGGACGAAATTCTTTTAAGGGGTAGAGTTGTAACACCCCAACTTTTCTATAATATATTTTCTATATATCTAAATATATGTTCATGGTATAAATCTCTAATTATTATTTTAAGTGATTTTATTTGTCCATGTTACTTATTATTGTGACATTGAATTAATAAGAATTACGTGTCCCAATCTGCAGCTGGACCTCCTGGACCTCCTGCCAAGACAAGGTAGCTTGGTGGATTAGATGACTTATGCTTCCTTTTCTGGAAATATTTAATGGGAGCCCCTAATATGATTTTGACAGCTTTACGCATTATTATGCTAATTGATATACTGCTAATTGATATTATTATGCTAATTAATATCTGCCAATTAGCCCCTTTCAATACTGCTAATTGGTGAATTTGACATATGCTTCCTTTTTTGGAAATATTTAATGGGAGCCCCTAATATGATTTTGACAGCTTTACGTATTATTATGCTAATTGATATAATTATGCTAATTGATATCCCCTAATATCAATTAGCCCCTAATTAGCAGATTGAATTCAAGTATTTAAATAAATTGATAAGTATGCTAACAGCTAAATGAATTGATAAATAAATTTAAATGCTACTTCTACCGCATGAAAAAATGATGTAAGTTAGTGAGATAGTTGTGCAAGTATATGAGAAAATAATAAAGTAATTAATTACAACAATTAAAATTTCAACTGTTTTTACAAAAATTTCAACTTATTATACAATATAACCGTTACCAAGTAGTTATGTTTTCCTTTGGAAAATAAAAAGTAGCTCTACCTTAATAATGTAAAGTTACCTTGTGGTTTGGCTTTGTGAAACAACGTATTTTTTCAGATTAAATTAGTGAACTTCACTGTTGTATATAATGCTACCAGTGCTATAAAACTCCCAGAGTGGTAGGGTCTAAGAAGGGGTAGGATTCATCTGGGGTAAATTGTAGGGCAATTAATACGTGGGAAAGTGTTACGTATGATATAGTGCTAATTGATGCTTGAAACAGTAACGCCAGGGTTTCAAAAGTCAGCTTGAGTCATTCCATACACATAATGACAATCATTTATTATAACCTTCCTCTTATGTTAACACTTAACCACATCAACAAGGGGAAAAAGGAAAAGAAGAAGCAATGTGACATGTATCTAGTCGTGTTTCATGAGTATCCATCAAAGGGTACACAAAATGTCCCACACCACTTTTTTTGTTTGGAGGGGGTCCCACACCACATTGTGTGTCTTTTGTTTGAATTGACAAATTTCTACATTGTCCTCTAGTGAGGAATGAACATTGAACTTTTACATTGCTTTTGTCTTAAATGCCACCCTTTGGAACAATTAAGGACCATGTATCTACTAGACTTGACTTACTATGAATAACTCACTCAAAAAATAGATATTTCAACTATTAATGCATAATCAAGGGTCCGTTTACGGTGCGCATGGTCACTAGGTCCTCGCACGGTGGGAGGGGAAGGTAATTTTTTTTTTTATTAAGGGAAAGTGACGTGTAACTGCAGGTTTCTAAAGCATCATTTACCTATTGTAGTGGCTAATATCAATTATAATGATTATATAATTCTCTTATTTTCTAGATCTGCAAAGCTTAATAATTGGTATTTCAATTTAATTAGAACTAGTAACGCCTGTGTTTTAGCCTGAGTGAAATAACACTTAATTATATAAAGTAATTAGATTGTTAATATTGTTGAATGTTTAAAAATGTTAAATAAAAATTATCAGTATTAATTAAGGGTGTTTGCGATGTAATTTGGTTCAGTTTTGAGGTTAAAAGTCAT
>Ga0315915_1002412_pt1 | contig 23579 bp, 9 predicted proteins | sample MpolbnodulesMG_FD_207738 | JGI IMG/M metagenome (GOLD analysis project Ga0315915, IMG submission 207738) | Medicago polymorpha root nodule microbial communities from Los Angeles, California, United States - branched nodules | ecosystem: Host-associated > Plants > Roots > Nodule | place: USA...
TATTATAATTATAGGTGATAGAAAATAATTTTTTCCTACAAAAAACAACTCATTTAACTATTAATTTAAGAATTTGGTGTACCAATACACTCAAATTGTTGGGTGTACCATAGCATTTGCCATATATAATAGGTTTAAATATGTAAATAATCCTTCGAAATATCAAACATTAATTTCTTTATAGTTTTAATCTTTGCAAATATAAGATTTTTTATTTTAGTATTTGGTGTTTTGTTTTAGTCTTTATAAAATATATTCATATTTAAATTGGTCTATGCAATCTTCACTTGAGTACTAATTTTGAGGGTCTTTTTTACTTAATATAAGGACCAAATTTGATATGAATCTATTTTACAAGGACTAAAATAAAACAGCAAAGATAAAAAAACAAAAATTTATATATCTTCAAGGACTAAAACCTAAAACATATTTCTATTTTACGTCTATAAAGTATAGAGTAATACTTACTTATGCAAAAGCCCAAAAATAATTATCAAGACACACGCCAAATCCTAAAAAGTTTTAAAAATAAATAAAATTAATTGATGTCAATTGACGTGACTAAGTTATTTTTGTTTAATTTTATTTTTCAAGTAACATTATTTTGAGTTGTGTCCATAAAAAACTTTAGTATGACCAACATGGAGTGACTCTAATGAAAGAGCTATGATTCTACAACATGCTGAATCTTGGTACCAATCCTAACCGGAAGAGACCACAAATTTAATGTACGACAAATCTTGGATAAAATTACTTTCAGTGAAAAAACCAGCTAGAAAAAAATATAAAGAATACTTTTCTAATAAAAAAAAAGAATTACCTTTGTTTCAATCAAACTGTTGGGAAATATACAAATTAAATTCTTGAAATTAATTGTGTCATAGAAAGTTCTCAAAATTGTTTAAATGCAACGTTGATCTTATTTTTATTGACTCATGTTATTTTTATAGACTCCTCTATGCAAGGTAATGAAATTTGAGACGTATACAATATCAAACGTGAATACCTCTTTCTATTGAAATTCGAATATTGATTTATTATATTGTGAAAAATCTCTCTTGTTAGAATCAAATTTGGTTGGTTGTTGATTCTTGATTTTGAACATCCATTTCTTAATCTAAAAATAATGTCTACCATTTTTAAAATTTCATAAATTTTCTCAACCGGTGAACTTATGGCTTATTTATGCCGATATGTAAAGTTGAATAGAAAATTGACAATTGTAGGGGTTGTGTGCCAATGCATACATGAATTACAAAATTTGATATTTTTTTTTTTATCATTAAACTATTATTTAAGAAAAAAACTTAAATTTAGGATATGTTTGGTTTCAATTTTGGAACGAAAAGTGATTTTAAAAGTTATAAAATTGATTTTATCATCTGTGAATGATTTAAAAAAGAATTAATTTTGTTTGTAGAATCGATTATACACGACGCTATAATTTGTAGTGTTTACTTTATACAAATAATTTTAACATTACACTTATTGTTAAATCCATTTTTACATAAATAAATAAATAAATATAAATGACTTTATATTTAACTTACTTACTTGTGTCCGAAATCAATTCATTACAAATTAATTTTTTGTCATCATATAACCTATCATACACCTAAACTAATTAGGTATCGACACTATAGTCATGTGAAAAAATGTTATTGACACTATAGTGTTCATTTATAGCATTATTGATAATTACATCATCTTCTGAACTCAGCTCTGCATGCACATAATCTTAGATTCTGGGTTACTGTGTCACCCACTTCACCCTCGATCGATCAACCAGACCTGAATTTTTCTTTACCCATGCCGATCACATTAACACTGTCCAAGGACATAGTAGAATTACTGTTCACTCAGAAATTTTTTCTGTAAAAAGAAACAACTAACCACGTGCACTTTTCTTTCATTAACTAGTTTCAATTTTAATTCAAGTTATATATGAAGCTCCTCCAAATGTAGGCCAAACATATTAACTTTTAGTCATGCTAACTTTATAGCACGCGTTAAAGAACCCATAAATCTTTAATACTAGTCTACTATAACAAGTACTATAGTAACATGTAAGCATTTTCCCTTTTTTTTAATAGGTAGGCATGACCACAAATACTCGTATCATGAATCTCCGTCCCAATCTACCTCGACTTTGATGGGGAAAACTCGATTTAACTGAATTTGACTTCGCATTTGAGTTTTTCCTAATTTCAAAACACGAAGGTGAGTATTGAACACATGAACTCAACCGCTTGCGTCAAACTTCCATTTTAACCTCTCTTGAATTAGAAAACTCTTCAATTACATTTATATGTTTATTTTTATTTTTATTTTTAAGACGAGCCATTAAACAAGTCATTTCCTCTAAAAATAATAGTAATAAAAAACAAATTGTTGAAACAACATAGTCTTGACTCTTGAGTTTTTACTATCTATTATCTAAATATGAAACTTAATGACTACAAAAAATATTATCTTACCTTTCTTAATTTTTTGACACGTCATCAAAATTATATCCTTTTGTGTTTTTTTGTTCAACCGCCCCCTATTTTTCTCTTCTAAAACACAAGTTAAAACAAACTCAATCAAGTAAAACACACTAACTTAATCTTTTTTCTATGCAAAAAAAACTTAATTTTTTATTTTTGTAAGAATAAACAAATTTAATCTTAACCCGATCAAAACAAATTTTTACACTAACTTAATCTTTTTTTGAAAGAATAAACTAACTTAATATTAAACCCCAAACAAAACAAATTTTCCTATAATCTCTCTCTCATTATGAAAATTAGTGACAAACAAAAATATATTTTGTCATATCCGATCATTTGACATCTCATCTCAGCATATTTTAACCATTTTGAGTCTTTTGTAACAAAAAATCATATTTCAAGGAAGACAAAAAATAACTCACAAAAGATTGAGTTGATCTTGTAACATACAAATGTTTTTATATAGTTGTATCTAAACAAACTAAATTATTTAAAAAAATATGACGTTATTATGTTTTTTGAGGGAAAAAATGCGATGTTAGTAAAACACAAAGTAGATTATTATTATTTTTCGAAAATTCTCTAAATTATCCATTCTGTATGAAGGTTAATGATCAGTGAAAATACAATTTTTTTTCTTCTCTAATATGAAAGTTGATGATCTGCATAAACACAATTATGTTCCTTTATAGTCATTTGACACTTAAACATATTTTGCATATTTTATTCGAGGAGAGAGAAAATAATTATTAAAAGATTGAAATTGTTTTGTAACAAAAAACTCCTTTTATATAGTTGTATATAATTAAACTAAATTATTTTAAAAAAATATTACTTGATTAAATTTTTATTAAAAACACAAAATAGATTCTTTTTTTTTTTTTTCAAAAAATCTCTAACTTATCTATTCTCTAATTATGAAATATAATGATCAGCAAAAGCACAATTTTTCCTTCTCTAATACCCCCTCCGTTCTTTTTTAAATGTCTTTTTAGGATGATTTTTTTGTTCCTATTTAACTGTCTTTTTGATATTTTAAGGATACAATTTGTCAATTATATCATTTGTTAATTACTTTTTATCTTTTCCAATAACACTAATTAATGCTATCTATTTGAAAAACTAAAATTTATTTCTTGTTATCTTCAAATTTAAACAAAATTTTGTTACAAACAATGGTTCCAAGAATAGTTAAAATTTTGATTAGCAATTGTGAAAAAATTTAAGTGCAAAGTAAAAGAACAAACTTGAGAGAAGAAAAATAAAAGAATCCATGAATATTCAAAAGAAAGAAAAAGTGGAAGACTTGTTAGAATTGCTGACGAGAGGTGAAGATGGAGCAATAGTTGAAGACTCATTTGACAAGATACAAGAATAAGATGACAATGAAGAAGAAGAAGTTTCATCAATATAATTTATATATTGACTTAACATAATTAAAAAGACGTGCACAATATTTAAAAAATTAACAATTGTTTGCTATAAGAGAGGAAAGGCGCAAAAAAGTAGGATTTTGTTGCAGAAAAAGATAATAATTGACAATTGTTTGTTACGAGAGAAAAATAACATATTAAATTTATTGGAAAGATAAAGTGTGCGCAAAAAATAGAATTTATTGGTGGATTAAAATGAGGGTATAATAGGAAGAAAATGTGCAAAAATACACATCGTTATTTTGGGGTTAATTTTTTAAAAAGACACTTAAAAAGAAACGGGTGAAGTGTGAAATTAATGATTAACAAAAACACAATTTCTTGTCAAAAAAAAAAAAAAAACACAATTTTGCCACATCATAATCATTTGACATTTCAGCATATTTTAACCAATTTGTTTCCTTGGTAACAAATGATCATATTTTGAAGAGAGAGGAAAAAAAAGTATTAAAATATTAAGATGATTTTGTAACAATGTTTATTTATATAGTTGTATCTAAACAAACTAAATATATTCTCTAATTATGAAAGTTAATGATCAAAATACTCTCAACGGTAGTTAACTAACGTTCGCTCCTAAGTTGAATGTTAGAGAGCAAATGAAAGTTAACTGCCGGTGGGGGTATTGAAGGTCATTTAAAGTGTGGGAGAGCAAGTTTTTAATTGGGAAGAGCAATCTTCACCACTTTAAAGAGAATTATATCTCTTTATTATAGTTTTTATTTTAAAATCATGATTGAAAAAAAATCTAAAAACAACTTCAAATAAAAAGCTATTATAGCAACTTTTCAAAAAAAAAAATTAGAGGGGGGAGAAAATAAGAATCAAACTATGAAGATAATTTTGTATCAAAAAATCCATATTATATCGTTGTATCCAAACAAATAATTTTTATGATGTTGATGTGTTTTTATCTTACATTGAGTCTATTTGATGCAATAGAACTACCTTCCTATGAGTTTTTCTTTTTTATGATGTAACAGAACTGCCTTCCTACACGTTTTTCTTTGTTAGGCAATCCAATGAAAAATGAAAATTGTTTAAATATTTAGTATAAAAAATATTAATAAAAAACATTAATAAATACATTTCAGTTATCAATAATATGAAAAGTATATGGAAGAAACAATTATCGTCGATACTTAACAAAATAGAGGAACAATATTTTAAGTGAGAAAATAAAAAAGAAAAAAAACACGACTATTTCTCATTGATACATATTTTTTGTAGGACTATTTATCATTAGTAAATTACACCAACCTCTCTTAAGGTCTTCTTAAATAAAACACTCCCCCCATATTTTTAACTAAACACAAATCTCCCTTATTTTGTTATCAAATTGGTAAGCAACTCCCTTATAATTTAACATCGTTTGCCCCATGTTAATTTCATTTTTTTTTAGCAATTCACTTCGTGGCACAAATATGAACTCCCATAATTTTTGACAATTTTTTCTTATCCTTTTGCACTTTGATGAATTTTTAAACTTAAGAGTTCCCTCACTGCTCCACTATCAAGGTGGTTTAATTTTGAAACTTTAACGGAATAAAATGGATATATCAAATATTATTTCCTTTTCATTAATCAACAACCACATTGTCCATCCACTAAAATCTTTCCCATTTCTATATTCTCTTTTACTATTTTATGTAATTGTCTGTGTTTAATTCTATTTGATGGTAAAAACAATTGTTGTTTTTTCTCCATTGTGGAGAAAAAAAATCCTCATTCAACTTAATTGCCGAAAGAGAAAACAAATACAAGATATATGAAACCAAAATGACTGAAATTAAATTGTGTATTTGCAATTGAAATGAAATTGGATAAAATGAGGAGAGATTAGTGTGCTTGTGTATAAAGAAAGTCTCAATAGTGATCAATTTGTCCTTTTATCATTAACGTTAACTTTATCATTGTTATTTTCTTTTTTTCTCAATGCATATAACATTACAGTACGTTTTGACGTGTAGCCCCCGCATCGATGCCCAACCCATGCTTAGCACGGGTCTGTTGCTAGTTTTTAATTAAAAAAATTACAAAAATACGGTTGAAGTTCTTATGAGGATGAGACGAGGTAGAGATACCGAAACCCCGTCAAATTTGGGGATGGGCTAGTTTAATTTTTATTTTTTTTAAATGAGATGTTTTGAAGATTTAGATTATCAACTAAAATTTGGTGAATAATTTAAAATATAATTTTGAAAAGCTAATACAAATTATTGACAAACTTATTGCTAAGAAACAAATTAACATCCGACTGAGGGACTACAATTGCCATACCATAGTGTTTATAATACAGACATATAAGATGTTTGGTATTCATCTAATCTAAAGACATCATTATTTTTTTCAATCTTTACTTTAGCCGCAAAACCATAGTGCTTCATCCAATATTAGGTAGTAACATCGACAACTTGGTCGGAAATATTCTTTTCCACAAAAGTTTTGATATCTCTCCATTTTATATCGTTTTATAAAATTTCAAAATATTAAACATAGTTTTTTAATTTTTTAATGACTAAATATGTATTTAAGTGTCATGAAAATAGCTCAATTTATAATGAAATGACTCACTTATAAGTTATGCGGACTAATACCCTTGAGACATCTGTCAAAGAAAACAATAAAGAGGTTTTAAGTTAAAAATTACACTTTATAGACATTTGATAAATTAATTGCACAACTTCCAATACAATGTTTACACAACTTTTACTATCAATGTGATAAACTCTTTATTGGAGGATACATAAGTATATTTATTAATGTTCGTTGAACTTTGCGATATAATTCTGATAAGTTTTGAAGTCCAACTCACATGAACTTTTTTTTTATAAACAAAACATACTTTCAACAAAATTACAAACTTTAAAATTTAGTTTTTATAAGAAAATTATCATACTTAGGTTGCGTTTGGTTTGCAAAACAGTAAGTACTGGACATAACAGTAAAATACAGAACAACACAACACAAGACAGAACAACACAGAACAAATTGTTTTGGCATTGAATAATTTTTTGTTTTATGCGATTTTTGGGGGACGAAATGCTATTTTGTTATTTTAAATAACTTGTGCGTGGGACAAAAAGTTGTGCGGTGGTTTGGTGAGGGACAAAAATATCTGTTTTTGTCCTGTCCCTTGCTTCCAGTTTGTCCTGTACCTGAAACAGTTTTACAAATCAAACACTTGACATCTGAAGTTGTCCTGTCATGTCCTTCATTTTTTAGCAAATCAAACACACCCTTAGTCATCACTTTTTATATAAATAGTGTATTTTTAGTCCCTACAAAAGACTAAAAGTACCTTAAAAAAAAGACTAAAAGCACATAATTTTTATAAAAGATAAGGATTAATTTTTTTTTTTTTTGTAGTGACTAAACTCAAAAATAGATACCGTCCAAAACAATTTTGCACACACAACAAATCAAAACTTTCAAAATTGTCACATAAATTAAAAACATTAATTGATGTAGCAATATGTTTTGATTGGTTGTGTGTACAAAAGTATTTTGCACTCTAAACCCACCACCATTAAACATTATTATATATTTATAAAAAAATGTTAATAATTTAATCAATAATAATAATATATCAATGGATTGAATTTTTCCTTTCTAATTATATCATTTTTATTTAAACTATTTTCTCATTTTTACAATATTATTTAAATGACGAATATGCTATTCAAATAGGAACAACATTGTATAAGGACGAATATGCTAATATCTTGAAATTATCAACTCACAAACTTCTTTATCTAAATACATATAATCGGGATTAAGATTCCAAACCCTAGTATTTTGCACATTATCTAGGACAGAAATGTTACACAATATAAAACCTTACACTTCTCCATCAACTCAACTTCTCGTAAAATTAAATTTCTTCTTCAACTCCAACAACCACGCTCGGCAACAAAACCTAACACCATATTCCTCACCCATTGCTAGATTAACCAACTTACCAAACATTCGTTTAACGCCTCCGTGCCCATCCACAACTCGTGTCAAAACAACATCTTACTATCATTCCCTATTTTTTAGTAACATTTTCTACCAATCATCTCCTGCCATTCACCTATTTACCTCTCTCAATACTAAAATATTCTTCTACCAAATTGAATCTAATATAAATCAATCTATGTTTCTCCTCCAACCAAAATATCAGAGTTCTTAATTAATCAAATATGCTAACTAACTCACAAACTCAATTTTTTATTCAGAAAATGGAAGGACAAAAAGTGTATGTGACATGTGTGAACACAAGGGATGATGATACAACAAGCAATACTTGAATAGCAAGTTAATTAACAAAAAGTTATAGAATCTTGTTAAGTCACCTATTACAACCTTATCATCAATTGCAAATGATCAATCAACAACAAAACGTGATTATGGTAGTAGGTTAATTAATTAATCAATTTGGTGATCCTACAACTAAACAAGGCCCCTCAATCAGACAAATTCACTTCACCACAGTTGTTGTTAGCTTTGGAGCCCTAATAAATGTTTTGGCTACTATTCCACCAATTTTCAAAGGAAAAGGACATCTTGATCAATTAGACACATTCCCCAACAGTATACTTAATGATTGATTATTTAATATGGGACCTGAAAAAGTTTACATTTATTTTAACTACAGTTAATGATTAGTAACCTTACTTTTTTGAAATTGTTTATATCACTTCTTGTTCGATAAAAATAATAAAAAATAAAAAAGGTAGAACATGTCATGTAAACCTCGTAAAGAGAGATTGATGAGGCTCCCAAAAGAGGTTTTGGGGTTTGAGGGATGAGTGTTGAGAAGGGTAAAATCAGCCTTTCTTTCTTCTTTGGTTAGTCTGTTACTTTCTTCTCACGTGCGTCATCCATCATCAGTGTTATGTTACCGTCACTATCATACCTTTCATCTCTTTACCCTAATTTCTTAAGGAAATAAATCTTTACCCTCATTAAGCAATAAAATTGAATAAGAGGGAAGAGACTACACTTTATAAAGTAGCAAATCAAATTCGCATAACGAGTGTTTCATTTTTTATTTATTTATAAGAATTTCAAATTTTAGAAATTGTTCTTTGAAAAACTTAAACATTTAAATTTTCAATGAATTAAAACCATAAATTTTTTAAGAAACTTTTCATCTAAGACTCTTAAAAAGTGTTTTGAAGGTACACGTTAACATTTTTTTAAATGAAGTGAACCTAAAAATATATTACTTCTTTTACGATAGAAGAAATTTTGAGTGAATTGATGATGATCGTTTAAAGTAGGAAAAACCATTGAAATTAAAAAATATTAAAAGAAATTTATCTTACAAAATGATCTTCATATCGAACTCAAAACCTAATTAAAAAATATTAAAAAAATTTATCTTACAAAATGATCTTCATATCGAACTCAAAACCTAATTAAAAAATATTAAAAAAATTTATCTTACAAAATGATCTTCATATTGAACTCAAAACCTAATAATATATTCTTTTAGAGTCTTGAAAATATAAGTTTTGATTAATTAATGATTACACTATTTTTTTTTTATAAAAAGTTATTTATTTTTGTTGTTTAACCAATGACATAAGCACAGTGGTTAACATTCTCCATTATTTTTCAAAGATTTTTTTTTATGTTTTGCATCAGGAACACAAATGATAAAAAACTGCTAAAATATGTGATATGTTTGTGTAAGTTTCATAGGATTTTTGACAAAAAAAAACTTTATTGGTGAATAACGTAAAAATAATACTCCCTCTGCCCTTAATACTTGACACAATTGATCTTATTAGCATGTCAATGCATAATTTTGAGCTTAAATATCTTGAATAAAATACTAGAAAAATTATGAAAATTTGATATTTTAAAAATACTCATCGAGACAAATCTAACGACATCTTATATGATATTATTTATCTTTGTATATTAGTAGAAAAATATGGTCAAAGTAAATTAGATCAAAATTACACATTTTTAAATGAATCATCTATTGCAGGACGGTGACAGTAAATGAAAAGCATTCTCGGAACCTTGTGGGGGTGGGAAGTGGTAACCTCATCTAATACCAAAGTAACCTAGATAAATTCTTTAAATAAAATTCGAGATTTCTTTAACAATTACATTACTTTAGGGAATAATCAGAGTCATGTAGTTTATCTCATCCGATGGGAAAACATTGAATGAGGATATTTTTTCTTCTAAAACTTGGGAGTAGGAGAAGATTGTAAAAGCTATTAAAGTTACCTGTTAGAAAATGATTTATTGCTAGAAAATTAAGGGTGCTTGATTGTATTATGAATGATTTTTGAACTCTCTATTTTGTCTTAGTTCTTATTGTTGGATGTTTGTATTTTTTCTGAGGCGAATACCCTTTGTACTTTTTATGAACTGTGGGTTAACATACTTCTCTCATTATCTAATAAATTTTGTTGTTAAAAGAAATTAGTTGTTGCAACTGTGACCACATATATTTTTATTTTCTTTTATAAAGTTGTGTCTATACACTCATTCAATCAAATTAAACTATAATGTCATTTTATGTTAATTTTTAAAATATTCACACAAATATCTACTTAGATGTTTCTTTTAAAGAACATGATTAGATGTTATGGAGAACATCTATAAAATTAATTAATTTTATACAAAACATATATATAAAATTGATGGATCATTCTAATAAGTGTTCTAAAAATATTGTTTAAGAAATTCACGTAAAGAAATTATATCTTAGAAATATAAGACAAATACCACAATTATTTATTTAAAAGTTTCTTTTTTTACTTTTTAAACAATGTTCAAAGAACATTTATTAATATTTTTTAAATTAAATTATTATATAATAAACTTTGCTACTTTCTAATATTTTCAAAATTAATTATTATTAAAAAACTGATAAAGCAAGAGAGTTGACAAAACGACAAAACCAAGAAAAACCAGCTTTGCAATTTGCATGATGAGAAATTATATTCTCCTTTGTCTTTTTCTTTTAGTACATTTTTTCATTCACTTACACACCAAAAAGTATTCTTAAAAGAATTTCAATCTTTAATTACTTGAAAAACATCTATAATATTAATAATCATCATGAAAGCATATAAAAATTAAAAATAAAATCTATTTTTGACAGTATAAAAGCTGAACATGATGGGAATACATGCCCCATTCCAAAAATATCTGCAAAACACACAGAACAAAGATATCACCGGCTATAACCAGTAACTATCCGGTCACTAGAAACCCTACTATGTCTATACTTTCACACTAGCAACATGAGTTTCATCCTTTCATAGTTCACACTTTGTTTTGTTTCTTTGTTCCAAAGAAACAACAATCTGAACTCTTTGTTCAGACTCTCGTGTGTTTTGTGTGTGTGTTTTTGTGTGCATCATCAAATTCTCAATCACTTTGACGTATCAAATTTTTTTCTGTCATCATAATAATAAACTTAACATCATCATTAATTATTATACCTTCTTTCTTTCTTTTTTTTGTCACTTCCATCACTTCAATCCAGCTTCACTTCATCTATAAAAAGTTTTCATATTTTAGTATTATTTTTCATTTGGGTCATTAAAAAAATTTGTTGGGTTTTTTAGTATTTGAATGAAGTTTTAATATATTTTTTCTATGGCTAGTGACGAGGGTTTTGAAGGTTACCATGTCCCACAACAAAGTAGAAGAGATAAGCTTAGAGTTGTTGTGGCTCAAAATCAACAACCTCATGAACCTTTACTTCCTTTCTATGATTCTTCTTCTTTCATTACTAATTTTACTAACCAACAAGGTTTGAAACATAATTCATGTTCTTCTTCTAATTCTATCAAGGATTTAGAGTGTTCTAATTTGATGATGCGTTTTTCAAGAGAAGATCAAGGAAAAAGGGTCATGAATATGAATATTTCTTCTTCTAACAACTCTTGTTCAGTTTCTCATCATCCTTATTTTGAGACTTTGAATAACAACAATCAAGGAAATAATAATAACCCTTTTCTTTATCAACCACAAAACATTCAAAATCTTAGACAATTTGATGAACAACATAGTAGTACTAGTACTATGATGTTGAATAATCATGAACCTTTGTCTTTGTCACTTTCATCAAATAAAAGTGTTAGTAGTAATTTACCTTTAGAGTTGAATCTACAAAGATATGGATCTATGATTTATGGTGGTGGAGGTGTGATTCAAGGGTTGGTTGAAGGAGGAGGAGGAAGTGGTGGTTCAGTTCCATTTACTGGATATGCTTCTGTTTTGAAGGATTCTAGGTTTTTGAAACCAGCTCAAGAATTGTTGGAAGAGATGTGTGATGTTGGAAATCTTGGTATTTGTGGTGAGAAGGTTGTTGTTGTTGCTGATTCTTCTTTGATGATGGAATCTCCTTTGGAAAGATTGAGTGAAGAAGATCCATTTGGTGATGGTCGCAATAAATCAAGATTGTTGACTATGCTTGATGAGGTTTGTCATTGAATTTTTTTTATTTAATTTTTGTTTTTATTTCTCTTGATGATTTTTGTTATTGTCATGTGAAAATTTTCATTTTGATGCACAGTTTTTTTTTTCTTTTGTCGGTTGAGTTGATGTTTGCTGTTTATTATTTTTGTCATTTTGTGGATGGATTTACTGTTTTAGTCTCTTAGATTAATATACTTAATTATATCTTAATTTCCATTTTTTTTTTTGGACATTTCTAAATCTTTATTGATTCATGACTTATTCTAAATACTCTCAATTTGGGTGCTGTTGTTCTTAATGTTTAGTGCTTATGTTATTATATTATTATTAATGTATAGTTTATTATTAATTGTTCTTTTAAAAAGTAACATAAGGTTTGATTGGTTGCATGAAACTAGTATAGCTTTGTTTCATGGATGATATCTTAATTTGTGTGCATTAAGGTTATATCTTAATTTCTAATTAATAGGTTAATAGCTTAGTTTTATGGATGATCTTTATTCTATTTACATTAAGATTCTTGCATTATATTGTGATGGATGGCCTCGGTGAGCTCAATTGGCTTTTTAAGAAAAGTTAATGGGAAGGAATATATGCATGGAGATTGGTATTGTAAAGTGCATGCCAACCATAGATTTCTTTTAAGTGACTATGTCACCCAATTTGTAGGGATGATTTGCTTAAAGTTATACTATATTGAAGGAATCCATTGGAAAAGATTTATACTTCAAAAAAGCCTGTAGTGATATGATTATTGTGATTTTAAAAGTTAAAGAAACTTATATTTTTAGATGATAATAAATAAGGTGATTGGCCTTATGTAGATTGGCTTTACTTGTTTGGTATTATTTGACATGTCATTCAAATTCATGATATGATTGAATATTTCACACTATTTATCCCTTAAATTATTGGTATACACCTCATGCCCTAATTTTAAGTGAATTTTTGGGTCTATTTATAAGGAAAAGTTGCAACCGGTAAGATGAAATTATTGCTTAAATAACATTTTTACCCTAATTTGAAGTATATTGGTTTAAACATTCAAAAAGTTAGAACAATAAATAACTTCATTGGTTTTGATGTTTTATTGTTAATTTATAGGCCAATTTGTTAATGGTCTAAATATACAATTATGTATTCAATTTATAGACCAATTATGTATTCTAAATATCCTCAAAGGTACACCCTCTAGTCACAAGTATTAACAAAAATTTATTTTTTATGTTCATTCAATAAATGATGTATGTAGTCTATATATAGACCACATACATCATTTATTGAACAAATCTTAAAAGTGAATTTTTGCTTATAGTTGTGATGCGAGGGTGTACATGTGAGCAATACCCTTTCTTATATTTGGGACAAGAAGGAGTCAGTGTAACAAGAAAGTACATAGAAGATTCATCAAAAAAAGAAGAAAAAAGAAAATAGAATCATAATAATCTTGTGGTAGATATTTAATTGGTGGATGTTACATTCTCTATTGTGATATTAGATATTTATATGTACTATTTTCAATATGACTATAATCGTGATAAAATGTAGCTTGAAATGAACATTATGCATGTTTTGTGGAGTTTATCTAGAAAAAGAAATGGGTTGTAATTAAATTTTAACTTTTATACATTGATCTTAATGGGAAAAAATGTGTATATTATTAATAAACTATCAAAATGCTTAGGGAAAAAATGTGAGAACATTGATATTGGCAAGGTATTTACATGTACCATATTATAGTGCATGTGCTTTTTCTTCGGTTGGAACCTATCTTTTCAAACCCATATTTCAGAATCTAATTATTTTTGTAGAAATGTACTGAAGAAGGTTGTCTTCTAAGTACAACTAGTTAATTAACATGACATCAATACTTTATTCAATGAATCTCTCATTTAAAACCAAAAGGAAAAGTTCCATTTTAGCCTAAAAGCCTCGTGTGAAACTTGTGTTAATTTTTTTTAATGAAATAAATATAAGAAAGTAACATAGAAGCTTTAAATGTGAGTTTTAAGTCTTTCAAAAAAAAAATGTGAGTTTTAATTGAAACTAACTAAGCTTAAAGTGTTAAGCTAACTATTAATAATATGGAGAATGTTGATGAGTGCCCCAAGGCATTAGTTAAAGTACTAAAATAAGTAAGTTTGCATAAAAAAGTCGTGTAATTATTGCTAAGATAAAAGTAAAAATTTGTATTTCCAATACAAGTTTCTACCGATGGATTCCTAACAAAACCCTAATTATATAACCTCTTCAAGGAAAACGTTTGTTTCAAAGAATTTTGTCCTAAATTATGAATCACATTCACATCATTCACTTGTGAAGGAATTGCGACAAATCCTTGTTCAAGAATTAAAATGGTGCAAGTCATGACTGCTAACATAAATTTATAAATCTATAACTGTAAAATAGTATGTATTAATTTTCTATTTTTTGACCAAGAAATGACTATGCAATCTAATGTGCTTTGCTTGTTTTCTATAATCTAATCCTTTGGCTGTTTCATATATGTGTTTTCTCTACCCCTATGAAACAAACTATGTTCTGTGTTTGTGTCGGTGCTTCATACGAGTGCTGTGTCTAAATAATCTAGTGTTGATATTTAATCATGATTGTGATATTTGTTGTATATTTTTACTCGACAGGTTTACAAGCGGTACAGGCAATACTACCAACAGATGCAATCGGTCGTAACATCATTTGAGTATGTTTCCGGCCTCAACAATGCAGCTCCTTATGCAAGTTTGGCGATAAAAGCTATGTCCAAACATTTTAGATGCTTGAAGAAGGCAATTACTGACCAACTTCAGTTCAATAATAAGGCTCATTTTCACACAAGCAATCGGAAGGAAGAATCTCCTAGATTTGGCAATAGTGAAAGAGGAGGACCTTACAGCCATAGGTCAGGTTATCTTGAGCAGCAACAACCTGTATGGCGACCTCAAAGAGGACTCCCCGAGCGTGCTGTGACTGTTCTTAGAGCTTGGCTCTTTGAACACTTTCTGCATCCGTAAGTGCCATTCTATGTTTCGTTTATTTCGATTAAGCAATGCCTTGGTTGAATTTGATATACCAATAAAGGCATGATGCTGTTTCCTCCATTCCCAAAATTTGAGACATTTGTGCTAGGTTTTATATTGTCAAATCGTTATTTTAGTTCTTGAATGTGTACGACGGGTGTCACAATAGACCCTGAATGTATTAAAATTACAAACACATCCCTGAATTATATTTTTTGTTAGTAATTTCGTGTACTAAATTGACTAACAAAATGGATATTCGAGGACAGATCTAACTAGCGAAAGGCACATTTGAATATCAAAGTCATTAACGAAATACACATTCTCGAGTGTTTTTGTAATCTTGTTATATTCAAGAACTATAGTGACAATGCTCGACACATTCAAGGACTTGAATGATTGTTTACTCGTTTTATATTTTAGTCAGGATCACGGTTATGTTGCTTTAAGATCCTTGATAGATGTAATGCAATTGCAATCGCAATGACTGTGGTGGTGACTTCAAAAGCTTTTACATTTGTGGCATTTTGATTGCTTATTTTTTGTTCCTTGTGCAGCTATCCTACTGATACAGACAAAATAATGTTGGCCAAACAAACCGGTCTATCGCGTAGCCAGGTAAGCTTTATCTCGATAATAAACGATCCATACTCTAAATCATTAATTTCATACTTATTAGCCATTGAGTTTATAATCCTACCAATATAACAATATCTATCTTGTGTATCAGGTGTCAAATTGGTTCATAAATGCAAGAGTAAGGCTTTGGAAACCAATGGTGGAAGAAATTCACATGCTAGAAACAAGGCAAACTCCAAAAGATTCACAACAAAAGGAAGAAAATTGTAGGAACAAATCAAGTGATCATCATCATTTGCCTTCAGATACTTCTCTAGTTTCCGAGAATCCATCTCCATCGACAGATAAGTTTCATGACGCCACTTACAAGCGTGCCGTAAATGAAATTCCTAACATACCAATTAGGAGTCAAGGACAACATCAACAACAAATGAGTCTACCTTTTCAACATGTAGGTGTTGGAATGAACATTGTTGGTAGTGGAAGCAATAATAGCAATCATAGTAATAATAATAATAGTAATGTGTCATTGACACTAGGACTTTATCAAAATCATGGGATTGGTTTAGCTGAACCATTTCCATTAAGTGCAGCTCAACGATTTGGTCTTGGCCTTGAAACCAATAATGAAGGTAATTATGTTATGAGTGGTTTTGAATCACAAAATAGGCATTTTGGAAGAGATGTAATTGGTGGGCAAATGTTTCATGACTTTGTAGGATGAAGATATTTTTCAATATAATTAGAACTTGTATGTACTTTTATTTTGATTGGAGTGATATACTATTTACTAACCAAGTTTCTTTTGTGCCTTTATAAAACATTAGAACCTAGGAAGAAAAATGAGGCATTGAAATATTGATCTTTACGAGGGTGAAGTTTTATGAACATTCTAGAAAACTTTTCCAAAACATTATGGTTTACACTTTTGTCTAAACTGCATTTTGGTCAAGGTTGAACTGTGACTAAATTCATATATCTTTTTTCAAATTTCTTGATTTATGGTTTATAGGGATGTCTCTCAGTTACCTTAGAGATTTATTCATTGTCACTGCATTGATAGATGTTACAATTCATTTCAGTAACTAGTTCTTTTGGCCATTCTATTGGGTTTCACAAGGCAGAATGTTTTAGGTTATTTTTGTTCTTGGACATGATTGTTAACTAATTAACAATTAATCATTTCAATTTCAATAATTTTTAGACAAGCTGAATAGTTCGGTAGGCCATATCTTGCATTCTTTGTTCATTTTATTCTTAGACAAAGTAGCACTTAGCTGTACTTATGCAACAATCAGACTAATTTCTCTAACTAAACTGACCAACCCTGTGAAACTTGCAAGAGAATCAATCATGAAACTCACCATGGAAACCATGAGCATGTTGAGAAAGATAAATCATTGGTTTCTTATATAGGTTCATTTGTCAAAGTCCATAAAGTCCCCTATTGAGTAAGATCTTTAGAACGCATGGGAACAAGGTAGTTAAAGTCGAGATTCTACACAAAATTCATATTCATAAATATCAAATATATGCATATAAACTCATTTACATGCATATAAAATAGCATAAGTTAAGGGGAAAAATCGCAGGTTTGTAAAATTGTAAAATTTCATGCATGAGAATACTGCATCATCAGTGATGCATATTTGAACAATCAGTTTCCCTAGGCTACATATTTGAACATCTTATCATAAGATTCCAAAACGATCAGTGGCTATATATTCAGTGTCGTTGGAGGAGTTGTTTCTTAGAAATCTAAGAAACAAACAATATTGGCTCATTACACTATGAAGTCTGAGATGATAACACCAAAATATTCTAATATGAAGCAAGTTGATTAAGATGTTTGCTAACTGAGATCCCTTTAGAATTGTTACTACATAGGAGATGATGGATAAGCCATAAACACAACATTGCTAAATAGTTACTCGTTAAAGGAGCCCTTGGAGTGAATTCATGTACACACTAATGATAACTTAGCATATTGATGACAAATTTGATAGGTGTACCAATTCGTTTCAAGTTGTTATTCCCATTTGATATTATATTAGTCTCCATTATTATAATTTAGTAGTTTGGATATGAGGATATTTTATGTGAAATCTCAATTCACCATGTTATCCCCATCCTTGTGTGTTTATTTGAGTTTTTTGTTTGGAGACATTTGAGTGTGTGTTGGTCACTAGGTTAATGACAATATATATTATTATTACAGTAATAAAAAGATAGTTCTAAAATTTCTTTCATGGAAACTTGTTCTAAGAATACTAATAGTCTAGACGTTGGTTCAACATTTTTGTTTGATGATTTTTCACTTAGGTAAAATTACTCAAGAAGTCATTTATCTTATTTATTTGTAGCATTTGAGTCATTTATCTTTTTCTTCTCAATCAAGTCCTACATCTTTCAAAACATGCACATATAAATCATTTTTATCATTTTTTATTCACAAAACACTGAGTTGTCAAACACCATATGATAATCATATTTTTTTAATTACAAAAAATAAAACCTAGAAAAGTGATGAACATAATCATCATCATCATCACCATTCACCAACCCCTATTCTGCAAAACAAAAAACCCAGAGAAGCAACCTTCTTTAGTTGGAGGCAAACTCTTACTTGTCGGGAGTGTACATTTTTAGATCTAGCGAAGAAGATGACCTTAAACATGTGAGGACTGTAGATGCGAATCACAAATTTGGTGGGGGTGGCACGAGGTTGGTCGAAGAAACACAAAAAACAATGGGAACAAGATATTGGGTGAGAAAACTGTTGTGAAAGTGACTCAAAATTGGAGAAACTGAGGTTTCTGGAAACTGCCAATTCGGGGCCCGAATGGTGTTGTCTGGGGCCCGAACTGACACTGGTTTTTTCAGCCTGACACGCGTGAAAAGTCGGCGCCCGAACGGAGGAATTCAGGGTCCGAATTTTCGCATTAGCATATTTCAGAAACGTATTTTTGGGCTAGATTTGTTCCAATTTTATAGGAGATACTTTTACTATAAATATAGACTTTGTATCAGAGTAAACCTTGAGATAGAGGAAGCTGAAACAAGGGTTTAGAAAGGCAACAAGAAAACTAGGGTTTGTATAGAGTTTGTCTCTTGGCAACAAACACTTGGGTTTGAGGGTTGATTCACCTTGGGAAACACTATTAGGATTGAGTCTTTTGGTCACGGGAAGAGATTGGGGTTTTGGGTAGAATTAGGCGGGATACTTATTCTTGTAACATATTGATATCTCTTGTGTAAAGTTACTCATCATTATAGTGAAACAGAGGGCTACTCTCTCCCCCAGACTAGGTCAATTTGGACCAAACTGGGTAAACAGATTCTTTTGTGTTCGCTCTTTTCTTTCTCTCGTTGTTTTCTACTTTTGGCTTGTGTTTATCATTGTTCCATACACTTTGTTTTGGTTGCTTGATTATCACTTACTCCACACGTCAAGTTTGTTATTGGTGTGATTTTTCATCGAATTCACAACAAAAACCTTTCGAATGGTAGAAAAGAGAGAACATTGTTCAAGGCAATGGCTTAGCCGGTTACTCAATGACAAGGGTTGCAAAAAGTTTCACGTGGCCTAATAAATAAGCAAATGTCAAAAAAAGAGTGTTTGAGAGATTGTTCATAGCATTACTTTTTTAAACATAAATGACTTGAATTGAAAAGAAAAGACAAAAAACTCAAATGTTACACATAAATAAGATAAAGATTCATGAAGTAATTTTGTAATTTTTTTTTAAGTTTTATTTATATTTGAGACCACTAAATATTATTTTTGAGTGCTTACATTCGAGATTGAATGAAGTATTGTGTATTCAATGTTATCGCAAATGCAAAGTGAAATATATTTACTTGAGAGTAATGTTATAATATTAATTAGAGGGTTCAATTGAAAAATAATAATTAATATTGTATTAAAATTGAATGAGTCATATTTTATACAATATTTAGGACGGAAAGAGAAATAGTTAAATAGTGATAGATAAAATGCTACATCGTAAGAGTTTGGGAGAGATTAGATAATGAATGTGAGCTGCTAGACTTGGATAAAAATGTAGTACATTAGCTTTAGTAACAAAAACTCTAATTAAAAATACATTTTAATTATGAAAGTAATTCACCCTCTATAAAATTGAAAAAGGATAATATTTTAGATTTTCTTCAACATAGCTTACAACATTGGAGAAAGTCTCTTTCAATACCCCCATGCAATAGAATTTGCATTCCTCACGATAGGTTAACTGTGATCCAAATCTAGTCAAGACATGGTCGTAGATTCGGGAATTTGCTTTATTTGGCTAACTAGTAATTGGCACAAAAATGGTCCTATATTAATTCTGGTAACAAACCAATGCTTTATGCTCACACTATATTATAGGATTCTCCTAAACAAGTAAAGATCATATATCTTACAATTGAACTTGAGAATAATGCTCTTATGTGGCCCTATTCAGTGTAACATATGGTCCGGAAAATAAATAGACTAAGCAATAGATGCAATAACATCAAAAATTAGATAATATCTCAATCTGCCCCGCTATATTGCTCAAATCTGTCAAAATACGAGTAAATCATTAAATTTGTTCATGTCTTTGTAAGTTATTATCAAATTATATTCATATAATTTTTCAATCAGCTATTCTATATTGCTCAAATATGTCAAAATACGAGTAAACCACAAAATTTATTCATGTCTTTGTAAGTCATTATCAAATTATTCCCCAACTCAATTAATATTTCAAATTAGTCCCTACCTTTGCAAAAAGTTTCTCAATTAGGTCCTTGTCTTTATGTTTTTGTCACATGATAAAAGATCAAATTGAGAAATTTTTGACAGAGACAATGACTAGTTTGAAATATTAATAAAGTCATGGGCTAATTTAAGAGTGATGTACAAATACAAGGACTAATTTGATGGTTTACTCATCAAAATACACTACATAAACCGTGTTTTCGATAATGAGGTATAAATTGAAAAATTAGTGTTGCAGCACGGCCAGCCGAAGGGGCTGCAAGAAAATTGTCAAATCTCAGAAAGTAAATTCATTTTACATATGTGAAATTGACTTTTAAACTCATACAAGTTCACCTCATATTAAAATTATACATACATACAAACACACATTAATAATTCGAAATTTCAACTCAATTATAAGAAGAAGAAAAAATGAACAAAATAAAACTAGCAAAGAAAAAATGAACCAAGTGTGAAAACTAGGATGGAAAAAAGGTGTCTGTTGGTTTTATTTTTTAATCTAATACGTAAACCTTCTTCTTAGTTTAGAGTTTTTTCATAACAAATCTTGCCTTTTAAAAATAAAATGTTTTGATCCTATTGATTTGTTGGACCGATCATGCAATGTTGCATGACATCTCTTGAAATTGGTATCTATTCTTGGGGGATTAGATGGAAGTATTTGTAGGAAGCTAGCTCATCTTATTTGTTGTGGCATTTAGGTTGATGCTTATTTCGACCAACAATGAAAGAAAAAGGTTGATGCTTCTCTTTTGAATTATAGGAATGTTCAAGCTCGACAAGTGATGGTCTATATGATTCAACATTTGCCACATCTTCCTCTTTCAATAATCTATATTCAGGCAAAATTGAATGTGAATTTCGTGTCGGCTAATGATTACAGTTGTTATGGTTGATGCATCTTGAAAATACTAGTTATTTTTGAAAGAGTAATGATATTTGTACATCTATTTTGTAACAAATTTTAGAACAATTTTTTTTTGTCGGTCAAAAATAATAGAGAGAGAAAGAAAAAAAAGTAAGAACATAATGAAAAATGACATTGTAGAAAATACCTGATACATTATATTCGATATCATATAAAATACTCCACAATTGTGTGTTGGACGCATGCCCGTATCTTGGAATTTGGTGACCTAGGGCAAACCTACAATTTGAATTTTCAAATTGCGAAAATGATTTTCTTGAATAGGATAGTTTTTACTACGGGAAGAAATTATCTAACAAAAACATCAAAGTTCATATAAAAAAACACTGAGTTTTTATTTAATATTCAAACGTTCATACAAAACAATTCCTACAAGCATTTTTAGATGCAAATCACTAATAATCGTGTCTGTAATAATATATTCTATCATATCTATCTCTATAGGTGAAATGGTTATCAACTTTTTTTTTGACAGAAGGGTTTGAGATGGTGGAAGGCTACAAATTTAAACTCCCTTTACAACATCACAATAAATTATAAACGAGTCGACAAGAACTTACTGACAACCACCTTCTTTTAGAATTTAACTAATTTTTTAGGGCCCTAATTCTTTTTGTTGGGGCCTAAATTTCGTACTTATTTTCAAAGAGTAGATTATCATTAAAATGATATTAAAAATATAATATACCTTTTATATAATAATTATTGAGTTGCATTTGGATAAACAATTTAATGAACATTTAAATTCTTAAACACCCTTGCTCAAAACACAAATAGCTCAAACACTCACCAGGTTAAGAACATGTGTGCGGGTGAAGTAACACACATATTCAAGGATTAATCAAACATTTGTATCTGAAGACATGGGGTGGCTCTCAAAAGGCATATTATAGAGCATAACATTCCTATTTCATTTTACGATCATCATTTTGGGACCATAATCTCGATTATTCTACACATGCATGCAAAAATTGTACCACAACACTTGAGCACTGAAATTGACATATACTTTGCAAACCACTATATATAAGTTTCTACCATTATGCTAATGATTATCAACCTCCTACAATCATTTACACACATGTTCCATTATTTAACACCCATTGGCTCAATGAGAAGAAAAATCTTCTTAAAAAAAAAATAATAAGAAGAAAAAAAAAACATTGCCTCAATAAATATTTATTGGGTATTGGTTCAAGAATTGGTAATCTGCATCCTGAGGTGTAGATTAGTATACTCTCTCCAGTTTTAATTATAAGCAATTTTTTTATTTTTTATGTTAATTCAAAAAATGATGTATTTACCACATACATTATTTATTGAATGAATTAAAAAATAAAAAATCTGTTATAATTGAGACAAAAGGGGGTATATATTTGTTGTATCTACTCCTCGGGATGCTGATTACCTCTTCTTTATTACCAATTAAGAAAACTAGACATTATCATTTCAATAACCTTTATTAGTCCATTGCTTTCATAAAGAGCTATTGGGTGAGGATTGGATAATCTGCATCCTGAGGTCTAAAACAATATATTTGTCGAGTCTAGACCTTAGGATACAGATTACCCCATTTTTATCACCAATGTAGAATAATTAATTAATAAGTATTATTTGGTCTATCATTGTCTGGGTGTTAACATCAATATTTTGCAATGCATGGATTATGCAACTTTGCAGTACTATATCACAAAACAACATTTTGTGAGAATGGAGGAACTATTTATTGGATTTTTTAGCGCATGCCCAATACGAGGCGTGTAGACTCGACATCACTTGGAGAAGGGACGATGAGCAAGAAGCTTTCAGGGGGACGGTGAGTGCCATGTAGATTAGATCCAACGTGCGAAAAAGATAAGGGATGAAAACTACTGATCCTCTTAGGCTTTGTTCGAGGCTTTGGAGGGGAGGGAAAGGGAGTTTTTTTTT
>Ga0315915_1002417_pt1 | contig 23553 bp, 11 predicted proteins | sample MpolbnodulesMG_FD_207738 | JGI IMG/M metagenome (GOLD analysis project Ga0315915, IMG submission 207738) | Medicago polymorpha root nodule microbial communities from Los Angeles, California, United States - branched nodules | ecosystem: Host-associated > Plants > Roots > Nodule | place: USA...
AACCAAATCTGACCTATTAAACAAAATCTAGCTCAATCAAGTCTATTCTTATATCCCTAAACATAATGTAGTTGCATATTATCCTAACTGAAAAAGATTTTTTTTTTACTTCAAGTATAAACAAATTACCTCTTTAGTCAACAAAGATAAAAGAAAATAACCCACTTGGGTTGACCTGGTGGTATTGACTTGGGATTTGGGAGTGCGCTCCTCCTTAAGGTCTCAAGTTCGATTCTCCGCAATGTTAATTTAGGTGGGTTAATTTAACTTCTTCAAAAAAAAAAAAAAAAGATGTTTCTTGTGAAAGAGATAGTATCAAACTTTTGAAAAGGAATCCTATATAGAAAGAAGATATGTTTGATTATATGGAATGAAGAGGATCCTAACTCAATGAAGAGGTAGCATAACACTCACTCACACACTCATACATGTGTTGTGAACGATCACATTGGTAGTTGGAGGATTAACATGGTAGAGACCAATCAAGCATATTTCACACTAGACATGTTATCATTTTAGCAACCACCACTTTCTGTCGTTACCTTGTTGATAGCAAAGTAACTAATATTTGCCCCAACAAGTTTCCAATGTCATTTTTTGCATACTCCAACCGTCCATATCAGGATGCACAGATATAGCCAACCAAACTCTATTAGTATAACATGACAATTCATTTTAATTTTTTGAGTTCCACACATGACTCCGTTTGTAGTATTTTGTGTTTTTTTTTTATAAAGAGTGATGACTAAGATAGCATCTCCAAACCAAACCAAAAAGCCAAAGCAAAATATAATGACAAGTAATAATTAGCTAGAAAAGTAGCTAGGGAAAATAACTGTTTAACATGTAAATAATATTTTGTTCAATAATAACAACATTGTTTCATTTTTTTTCTTCCTTGAAGATTTATATATATGAATAAAAAAAGAGAGTGAGATCCACAACCTTTGTAGCAGACCCCACCCATAATTATTACACCTCCCCTTTCTTTCTTTCCTCCAACTCATAGATCTACACTTCCTCCTTCTTTCCTTGCTTTTTTGCTTTCAGTTTCTTTCACATTTATATCCTTCTTCTTTCTATACCAGATTTATATATCTATATAACTTAATTCACCGACACAATTATAATAATTAACAACAAATAATTTCACAAAAAAAAAAAAAAAAACAAGAAAAATGAGTGAAGGTTCTTTTTTTGTTGCTGTTGAAAATGAGAGGCATGTGATTGTGATGTGATGCAATGAGAATAACAACAATAATAATCAAGCGGAATCCTCGGGTAATTCATTTTCCTTTTTTAGCCTCGACTGAATCCCATAATAACGAACGTACCACTTCACGAATTTTCTCAACCCCGTCGCGAGATCCGTCGTTGGTTTATACGCGAAATCTTTATACGCCATTGTAACATTCGCATGTGTATACGGAACGTCACCGTTTCGCGGCATCTTAATAATATGTTTCTTCGCTTTCGTACTTAACAAATTCTCAAGAATCGAAACAAGCTTCCCCACTGGCACCGGCGACGTGTTTCCGAGATTGTAAATTCTTAACTGCGCCGGTCCCTTTTTCTTTCCGCCACTTCCGGTACTTTTCTCCGCCGTATCCAACGCTCCTACACAACCTTTAACGATATCATCGATATACGTGAAATCACGCGCCACTTCTTTACCTTCTTGCGTTTGGTAAACGTCGATCGTTTTTCCGTGGAGAATATCTTTGGTGAAGAAAAAGTACGCCATGTCTGGTCTTCCCCAAGGACCGTAGACGGTGAAGAATCGGAGTCCGGTGAGGGAGAGACCGTAGATGTGATTATAAGTATGTGCGATTTCCTCGCCGGCTTTTTTTGTTGCGGCGTAGAGACTCGCCGGTTGATCTGTCCGGTGAAGTTCGGAGAATGGATTTTCAGTGTTGAGACCGTAAACTGAGCTTGATGAAGCCCAAACTATCGCTGGTTGAGGATTTGCGGCTTTGGAAACTTCTAGAAGGTTTACGAAACCAGCAATGTTGGATTTGATGTAAGATTGTGGATTTTGCATTGCGTAACGAACTCCGGCTTGTGCTGCTAGGTGAAGGATGTGAGTGATCGGAACGACGTCGAAGAGTTTTGTTAACAATGGAGCGTCGTTTAAATCACCTTCAACGATGAAGATTTGATGCTGAGTTAACAAAGCTTGACGAGCGCGTTTCAACGATGGATCGTAGTAGCTGTTGAAATTGTCTAAGCCGATAACACCGTCGCCGCGCTTTTTAAGAGCGAGGGAACAGTGTGAACCGACGAAACCAGCTGCGCCAGTAACAAGAACGGTGAAACCATTAGGACGACGGGGAATGGCGGAGTGACGGACTTGTCTTTCCCATGCTCCGCCACCGCCGAATGCGGAGGTGAGGAAGTGGGAGTGGGTGTGGAAGTGGTGGCTGGTGGTGTCGGAGAGTGGTGGATAATTGAAGGTAAAGAAGAAAACAAGAACAAGTGCTATTAAAAGTGTGGCACGGAAGAGAAGTTTGGAAGAAGCGTTAAGGAGTTTAGTGCTGTTAACTTTTCTGATGTAGCTGTTGTAACGTTCAAGCTTTATGGTTTTGCTTGTGTCTGGTGGAGAAGCCATTTTGGTTTTGGTTTGTAAAAGCTGCAAAGTGAGTAGGATTTGGGAATATGAAATTGGTGTTGATTTCAGTGTATGATCACAGCAATAAGGGATAGATAAAAAGGGATGATGATGATTTGAGGTTGAGCCCTGAAGTTTCAAAGGGTGTGAGAGGATTATTAATATAAAGGAGAGAGAGTGTGAGTGAGAGGAAGAAAAGGAGGAAAGAGATGGGTTGGTGTTGGTTGGAGACCACTTTCTTTTTCTTCTTAACTCTTCACACACTCATAGAAATTAGAAAGTGCTAGTGTGTAAATATTAATTATAGGTAAATCAAATTCTTTGCTCTACTATTGTACTACCTCCTTACTACTAGTACTTATAGCCTCTCAATATTAAGGATTATGCTAACAACTAACCAACAATCTTAAGTACATTTGTTAAAAAATCTTTTAAAAAAATTATGTTGAAATCAACATTTTTTCTATGTTTTTAATTATAGTTGACCATACACATTTTATTTGTTAACATTTTTCATCTATTAAACATGAGATTTTACTCTACTAGTTTTACAAGTTTTATGATTTTCATGTACAATTTAGTTTGAAGTTTACTTATATGATTTGTCACGTTTATTAACGATGTGGAATTATATTTGATAATGTGTTATTTCTAATCCTCAAGGTCGTGGATATATTAATGTAGATTTCGGAGTATTGTTTATCTTTAATTATCATGTTTGAATCGTCTAAATGCTAACAAATTTTATACTTGATTTGTTCATATAAACTTTTACACTAATTTCAAATTGAGCTTTGCTAATGGATGGCAAGAATGATCTTCTAAATTAGACGATCTTTAAGTTGGATATTGAGGTTTAAATAGACAAATAATGTGTTATTGCTAAGTTAAATTTGAAATGTAATTACAACTTTTTAAATTTAAATTTCATCAATCAAATGTAAATTTATTCCTCTGAAAAAGTGATGTCTAGTCCTTAAATATAATTTCATAGTTTCAAATTGAGTTATTGATAAGATACTCTAAACTTTTAGAGTTAGCAAGGATATGGCTATAATTTTGTTTTACTAATAAAGCACCAAAGTGTATTTAAGCTTCTTAATTATGGTAATGTAATTGCAAAGTTATATTATAACCCTTTCTTGTATTGTTGTATTAAGTACTGTGCTGCGTGGGCCTTGCCAATGCCAGCTATGAAAATGGAGAAATACTTGCACTTGGACCATGTGTGCCTTTCACGTGCCAATATGTCAACCCTCTGGTCTAATTAAATCCACAAAGCCAATAAGCTACCATATGGCATTCATTAGCTTGTGGGCAGGATATATAACAAACACCAGACAAATGAATTCTTCTTGCTAATTTCTTTTCCTTTTTTACACTATTTATTTTAATATTTTAATGGCAGTACTGTTAAATTGTTTGTTATAAGAGCATTTTGTAACATGTTTGGCTGGTTTGGCCAATAACCAAACCCAAATAATATAGAAGAAATTCTGCATGGATCAAAAACGATTATGCTGAATGGTGGATGATCAGATTTACTTAGAAGTCAAAGGGTTCAAATTCTGAATGTGCCCAGAATTTTCAACCTCATTATCGACCAAGATAATTGTTTAGATTTTTTAAGATTGTGCGAATGTGACAAATGCCCACCGACAATGTTTAAGAATTCGATCCTTTTCACATTTATAATTATTAATTATCTAATAATAGTATTAGATAAATAGTTAGCATCTTTATTTATGTTCTTATAACATTTTCCGGTCATGACGTTGAATAATGCATTATTCATTCATATAAGTTAAGTTTGATAAAAAAAAAAAAAATTGGTTGCTTAATTATCTTAGTCTTAATTAGGAAACTTGGTTAATTTATGTTCTAATAGTAGTACTATTATCTGGACCTAGAAATTGATGTAAATATGGATGAGGGCGGTCTCTAGTCGGCTGTCTAAATCATCAATATTTTTGGACTGACTCGAAACTTGAATAAAATCAAACTTGTAGTACAACTTGTTTGTCACCTTTGTTCATCACTATACGAAAGTTTTAAATCTTCTTGTACTTTTATAAAAAAAACCAACATGATCATCTAGTGTAAGAACTTGTATCCCACACATCTCTTTCATCCTTCTACCCAAAACTTACTCTTCCAATTGCTGGGAATTGCATTGGATTCTGATTCCATGCATGAGGTTGTCATAAATCATGTCTAGTAAATTATCCATTATATATTAGCCCCACTTGTATTAAATAGATTCAACGTATATATTTGTAGTACTGGTATTTTAATTCATTAAATATATATATAAATTATATTTATGGCACTACTTTATTTAATGTAGGTTTGTATATATATTTTTCTAATAACATAAATATAGTGCTTTGATCCATTATTTTTGGTGACAGTGAAACCTAATTAACACTTCACTTTATTTAGTTCGCATATGTTTATCCAATGCGTATTTGTGTACAATTTGGTAATCAGTGTTGTACAAAAACATAAACATTCTTCATGTATATATAAACAGGATAGATGATAGCAACAAACACATAAATTTGGTCGTATTTGAAGCATGATATATGGTAATTCTTATCCTTTACAGCTAGCGTCCATTCTGGGAATAATTACATGACGCGTTGGAAGAAACTTGATAAATGTAACAAGTACGTCCTAGACGTGTTTGTTGACGCATAGTACCTACTTCCCATAACAAAGACAAAAACTTTCAATAGCTAATTTTAGAAACTAGAAAGCATTTATTTTTTATTTTAATAAATAAGTTCTGGTAGTAACATGGGACAAAACTTTACCCACATATATTTACAATTTACAATTCTTACATCCGTGAGAATCTTTACCAGTACGTGTAACTAATATTTAATGGATTATTAGGAGGAAGAGAATGAATGAGATCTGTATCTTAATGTTAATTGATTGGAAACCTAGTATATTACTATCTCCGTGCCAAATTAGAGTATCAAAATCCGTCTTATTAACCTCGTTAAGAATCGTCTTTTTATAAACCATGAGGAAGTGCAAAAGCTTCATTATAGACGGTCATCCTAACTATATATCTTGGTACTACAAGTACCTTGATTAATTCAAACTAAGGTTGCTAGTTATAAAGTTAGTTAGTTACAGACTAATTACCAATTCAGTTTTGATGGTTATTAGAAGTTAAAATAACAAGTTACTTATCACTCAAGTAATTGTATTTGGATATGAAGAAAGTGTGGGCGTTGAGTGTGGTTAATCTTAAACCAGGTATTATCCGTTTCTATTGTTGGTCTAAATACTTCAATCCCAAAAAGCAAACTCAGACCCATGCTCAAATTTGGGTGCGCCTTGTGTGCCATCCACATGAATACTGGTGAAAGCAAACCTTTTCGAAATTGCATCAAGCATAGGCTCTTCTATGGTCATCGATGATGCTACCCAAGCTAGATTGTTTGGGCTCTATGCTAGGGTCTTAGTAGATGTTGATTTGTTGGGTAAGCTCTTTGATTATGTGCTTGTGAAAAGAGAGGGACACGCTTTCCCTATTGGGGTTCGACATATTGACTTTTGTTTTCACTGCAAGGCTATACGTCACCACATTCAACAATGTAAAAAGATTAGCTCCATTCAGAGTAAGGAAGGTTCTGTGCAGGGTGTAAAGAAGGCTTCAGTTCATCAACCGAAGCCATCTATTTCATCAAAGGTTAGCTTTTCTAACAAATGTCCAGAGCCTACTATTAATTTGGAGGCAGGCTCCTCTGCTCTGACTGCTAGTAAGGGAGTTCAACAACATGTTTCTACTTTAGTTACCTATGCTGAAGGTAAACACAATGAGGGAAATACTAGTGCAGCTGATAAGACTTCTGATCTTAATATCCCAACATATGTAGCAATAACTAAGAAGAAAGTTACTTTTTCTAGTGCTTCATATGAGTAAAACTATGATGTTGAGAATTCTGTTGACCTACATAATTCCTTTGATATGCTAATATCTGATATACAGGGGATAGAAGGGGATGCCTTGAATGAAGTCTTGGATGACATTATAGACACTATTGTGCTGGCTGTAGATGCCAGTAAATCTATGGCAGTTAACCCTCAAGAGGATGCTTGTTTAGTGTCTACACACCAAAGAAGTCACTTGCTCATACTGAGGTTGGGTGCAATCCTTCTGTTATACATGACACTAAACAACTTGATAAGCTTTCTGAGGTAGGAAGGTTGTCTTTCCCCAACCGAGCTTCTTCCTCTTTGGTGCAGGGTTACATTATTGGGGATATATAGCTTCAAGAAGAACCTCATTGTGACAACAATGATTTTATATTCATACTTTTCCCTAAGCCTGGGCAGAGTGAACGACCGTGTTGACCCATGCATAGTATTTTGATAATAACTCAAGTTGTGGATGTCTAAATAAGGTCAAACCAATGAAAATTGAAAGCTAACATCCATATCTACAACTTTCATGAAGACACCTAAGCTTGATTCGAAACAAAAAGTGGTAAAAAAACTAGTTTTTCTAAGCCTGAAAAGGGTGCACGACCGTGCTCCCCTAGGGCATGGCTGTGCCCCCTCCAAAACATACAAAGCACAAATTTGGGTCGTATGATGCGCACGGGCTGTGCTCCCATGTGGCACGACCGTGCGCCTGTGACAGGCTTTCATAAATCGCATATTTTATGTGATTTCGCCTTAGGGAACCTTTCCTAACTTTGCTTTCGACCCTAAACTCGTCCCAAATCATCACCATTAGGTTATCCTATCAATCTAACACTAATTGTCCATTAACCTACCAAATTATCTACTCTTTTTTAGGCAATAAACTAATTCAAAACTCTGAAACAGTAATTAACCAATTAAATCTCTTGTTTTCCAGAAAACACGGTGGGTAAAGGGGTTAGAGTTTTAAGCCTTCAGAGTTTTAAGCCTTCAGCTATTTTCAACACTCGTGATGCCGCCGTGATCAGAAAATTCGTGATGCCAAGCATTTTCCTAATCCTAATCACCTATCAATCGCTATCACAAACCTATTTTTCTCGGCGGCAACAGTATAATACTTAAGTAAGATTGCACTATCATCATAACAATAATTAAAACTCCGCCAATTTAACCTCATTAATTTAATAAAATAGAAATTCGGGGTGTTACACTTACCACTTATTACTCTATCGTTTACCAATTCCTTTAATTTATCTGTCCCAAACCATTAATGAAATATCTTTTTGTAATGTGATTTATAATTTATGTTCTTCGTACAACATTAATTGCATTTCTTAGTTTATGTGAAACCGTCAAAATGACATATGATTTGGAACAAAGGGAGTATTGTTTATTTTATGATCAATCAACTTCTAAAAAACCAATCTTTTTAGCAAATCAACTTAGAAAAAAATAATTGGTAATCAACATTAATTCTTGTGGGTTCGATATTTTTACTATACGATAAAACCATGCGATTGTGGCCTACAAAGGTTCTGTTGAGAAAAATTTTCCCGTCGAATCCATAAGAAATATACAGGACTAGAGGTTTACTTATCATCCAATTGAATCTTGACCATATGACAGGGAGATATGACTCCTTTACACACACTAAATAAATCTGTGTTTTTTTCCCTTCTTTCTGATTGTTTCAAGCATATTACACAAAATGCTGCCGAATAATTTTAGATTACATCAAGCTTTAGAATGAGTTTGCATAAGAGCCTGTATGTAACGCGGAGAACTCTTGGCTAAATGAAGCTTCACACATTATAAAATTGCAAAATAAGATGTATTTCTTTCTTGTGCCTTAAGTTAATTATTGGTATGGATGTGTAATTCAAATTAAAGCACCCTTAAACTGATCAGATGATGAGATCAATTTTTTTAGAAAACAATCTACATCAAACTAAACTGTATACTAATTTAATCTTTAGGTCAAGTATTTCTTTTTTGTCTTAAAATCGATAATAGGAATGGACCTATCATTCAACAAAAGTTACAATTTGGATGAGGTTTATATATCATCGATAAATGAACTTACATGTGTATAACTAAGAAGCAAGTTTTAGAAATGTGGGGTTTTCATAATTGATGGACCCAATGCGATGTGTACACGATGTCATTTTCCATTAATAAAAAAATGCCATTACCACGTATGAAGGGAAGCATGCAAGAAAGTTCATAGTCATAACCCAAGGGCATAGGGTACCTTTGAAATGGAGTTTTGTGATTAGTTGTTTGTGTCCTTTACTTTATTCCCTCTAAAATCATATAGTCTCTCCATCACCACATGGGCTACTCGTTAATTACCATTAATATTTCGATTTTGATAAACTATATATTAATTGATCTTTGTGAAGTATATTCTAAGAGTAGTGTGATATATACGGCAAATTTAAATAATGACAATGTGGATTGTTTTCCCATCCAAATATTCTTCTAACAAAATCTTAAAATTTTACTTGCTAACACAAATAGTGTGTGCATGACTGATTAGAATAGTGTTACTCCCTCCATTTTAAAATAATGTTATTTAAAGTATTTATACATAAATTGAAAAATACAACGATGTTGTTAAAGGCATTAATATAACTTTTATTAAACTAACTTTAATTTACTATCCAAGTATTTACCACTATTATAAATGCAAATTGAGTATAATGTTTTTGAAGTAGTGTACACAATAACTATTAGAAGGCCGAATTGGAAAAACAAATTAATCTTCTATTAGAAAGTGTAAATGGCGTTCTTTTTAAAACAATTTTTTTACTAAAGTGACACTCACTTTGAAATTGTGAGAGGGTATGTTCTATTTAACATAATTTATGATCAACATATTTTAAAATGCTCTAAGAAATAAATATGATAAAACCTGAGATCGACTCAAATTTGGTAAAATAATGAGCTAGCCTTTTATGTCTTTAGATTAAAAAATGACTTGATCTTGCTTAAATTGCAATGTATTCAACTCGTTGCTTTGGGATAAAGTTGATTTCCAAATCCCAACCAACTGGCTTTTAAAAATTGTGTTAGAATCTGTTTGTAATTTTCATGTATCTTTCAATATTTATCTCTCTATGATCATCTTCCTTATCTTCCTATCTCAATAATTAAGAAGACAAGCTCTTTTGGTAGGGAAAGTACGCAAAATCATATTCATTATTAGTAATTAATGTGAATGTGAACACCGAGCAGAAAATCAATTATTTTCATGATACAAGTACTTCAATTCATATATAAAATGCAACATGAAATTGGATATGGATGAAGATTGAAGAGAATACGTTAAGTGCAAGTATTTTTTAAGTACACTTGAGTAATTTAATTAATACAAATAGGAGGTGAGCTATTTACTTTGTTGATTATTAGAACCTTACTATATAAACTGTGTGCAATTGGCAATGCTTTTGTAAAAAAGCCATGATTAAAGAATATGCTTATTGCTTGGTGGAGCCCAATATTTGACTCTAATAACAATTTAAGATGAGACAGAAAACGACATGTACTCCAAGTCTTGCTTCCTTATAGAGTCATAGTTATGAGACTTATGTGAATGTCCAAGTACTAGAATTCCATATGATTTGCATGTCTTATAGAACAAGGAAACCACCCTTCAGAATGTGTTATTCCAAAGATGTTTCATACGTTATGTTTTGTACAACAATTAATTTCTTGTGAGATAGAAAATATTTATGATCCAACAATGGATTTAGTATTAGGCTTTAAAACTATAAGAGATTTAGTAACTAATTAACTCATGAGCTTTATTCGATTCGAATAGATATGATAATCATAATTTATTTTTCTCTTTTCTGCTCTGAATGATTGAGGAGATTCTTCTTTGACAATTAGTTCTTTTTAGCCAATAAATTGAAAATCACGTAACTGGGCATGATACTATTTGTGTGTACATTTTTCCATTTGCCACCGCCATAAGAAAGAAGTTGTCTTTTTCGAAGCAGTTAAAATAATGTTCCTACATGACTCTTGATAGCAACTTTGTCTCTATCTTTCCCCTGTCGGCAGCACAAACAGAACTTTCATTCATTCATGTAGTAAATTAAAAATTTCATTGTAATATTGAACAATCAATTCACTCTATGATACATATATATTTCAACAACCAATTGTACTGATTATAAAATCAAGAAGGCATATAAGTCATCTAACAGCTTCCATATCAGCTACCAATTTGTATATACTAGTTATTCATCAAGCAATTAAATAAAAACAATACAGGTAACTTGACTCGAAATAAAATTTAACATTTTATAGAATATCTATTTTCCTTCGTAAATACACAATTTTAAATCAACTCAAATGGTTATTGAGTTTCATGTAAGGATGAAATATTAGAGAATCCGAATTTGAATTTTGACATCATTTTTTTTTTATCAGAAATGCTAACTTTTAGGACACAAGTTAAAAAAACAAACATAAAACTTTAATCTTACAAATTGTGCATTTGATATCTTAGAAGCTTAAAACTTATCTTTTCAATACAAAATAGGAGAATGCTAACTAGTGCCCCAATGACAATGGTTAAATATCTAAAACAAGTAAGTTTTCATGAAAAAGTTGTGTAATCGTTACTTTATCAAAAATAACATCTTATATTTCCAAGACAAAATTTTCATTTGTAGATTCTTTAACCATTGCCCTGAGGACACTAGTTAGCAAGACCCTACAAAATATATGTTTTTAATACTTACGACACAAGTTAATATGATCATTTTTAATTAGATTTTACTTACCTCTTATTTTGATTCTAGTTTACTAGAATCCCCTTTCCCAATATACCAAGGACATAAAAACACACCGACAAGTTTCTATAAATAGTAACACGTACTCAATAATTGTTGAACGTAGATTTTGATTTAATTTTAACGTAAACGGATCTATAATTCTAGTGGCTCATTTAAGGTATTTGTGGAGTAATTATTAACAGGTCTCTTTCAATTGGAAAGCAAGAGATGAGTTAACATCAATTATTAATGTGATTGGAACTCTGAATTCAATGAGGTTCATTCACCAATGGGGATTCCTTGTGGTGGGACAGTAGGAGCTACCCCTTCACCTTTAATTATCCATGCCTTTTTATAAGTATCACATTGGGAATGGGAAGGAAAGATGGATCATGGTATAGAATACTACTAGCAATTAATCCTGCACTTTCCTATTGCAGTCCCAGGTTACTATACGAAAAGAATAAAGTTATAGCAAGAAATGGGGACGCAAAAATCTGCAAATATACTTGTACATTTTGTACATGCCATATTATAGACAATGTTTTAATTATGGTAGATGCATGTAGTCACAATCTTAAATGCAGTAGAAAATTTCAACTAATATAGTGCAATTATTTACAGTTAAGAATACCTCAAAAACCTTTATATTGCTCCCATAATTGTGGTTTTTGTCTATCACAATTTAAAACTATATAAGACACTCTTGAATGTAACATAACTAATGAAATTATTTCGTTTAAGTTTGTAAAATTTAAAATTTAGAAATATATATAGCACTTATGAAAGAAGGTTTGAATATAAATCAACTGTAACCAAAAAACAAGTTTATAAATCAACTAACCGACTAGCATAGTTACTCTAATTTCTAACATTCCTTTTGAAAGTTGATTATTTTTTATGACTTCAGTCCATGCATGCCATGTTACAAAACTTTCAAATTTCAATCTTTTAGTATAAATTTGGACCACACGTCTGTCACTACTCAAGGGAGGAAATACACTATCGTAGTCGACTCCATATTTTTGAGCATATAGTCTTTAGTGACATTCCCTCCGGCCTTGAATATTAGAAAAAAAATGCATGTAATTGGACCAAGTAAATGCATTTATTTTTCTAATACTTACGGCATGAGGAAATACCTCTATTTCTCCTTGAACATTTCTTTTAACTTAAAATATCTGTATCTTTCTCACACCAATTGTTGTTTGCCCCTTTAGAAGAACAGAATACTCCTATTGAATTGTCTGAGTGAGTTTCTTCATCCAATGCAAGTCTCCATTTCCCTTATTATGTTGCTACTTCAAAGTGCAAGGAATCAAAGTTTATAAAAAAAAATAAAAAAAACATAAGGGCCATGCTAACTAGTGCAATTAAAAAAATAAAATATAGAAACTATTTATTGAAAACAACAATCTTTACTTTCAAAAAGCTCAATATATTTCCTTCAAAAAATAAAAAAGCTCAATGTATCATTTTCACCACTTCCCAATACAAAATTTTTATATTAGTTTCCTTAATTAATGCCTCAGAGGAAGGACACATGGTTGTGTGGGCTCCTGCCTGCACAAAATTTTTAAATGTTTTTTCTTAATATGTATTGATAGTTAATCCCCACGCCACCCAAAACACACACGACCCAGCCCTCTCTCCTGTAGATTTTTATAACGTTTATAGCATAGTTGTAATAAAAAAAAAATGTAGTGTTTATAGCATTTTTCTGTCCTTTTATCAACATAAACACTGAAACTATTTGTGGCATAAACACTGAGCAATGAGTAGTGTTTATTAAAAAAAGTAGTGTTTATGACATAAATTTAAAGTGATAAACTTTTTTGCTTTTCGGGTGAAGATTTAAGGTGATAAACAATAATATATTCTGATAAATAAACTTGTTAATTCTAGCAGTAAACAATGGAGATTTTTTTAGAAGAAAATCAAGTTTAAAGCAATCAAGAATGAGTTGCAAAATCACATGCGAGATCAATTGTTAAATGATTGTTTAGTTAATTATATAGAGATGTTTTTATTGAGATTGAAAATGAGAAAATCATTCAATATTTTTAAAAAATGACAAATTGTAGAGAACAATTGTGATGTATATAGTGCCTCTACTATTTAATATATGTAATGCTGCAAATTATATATATGGTGCCTCCACTATTTAAAATTTCTAGCTCCGCTACTGCATAGGACTTTTTAGCATTTCCCATAAATAGCATTTTATATCGACGATCTCCGCGAACTTACAATGATCGATTGAATTATTGAAGCAAAAAAGAAAATGAAACACTTTCTTCAATTTGAAAGACATTTCACTTTCATAAAATCTTTTCATTAAAATCAACCTTTCTACTAATTACAATCTTCCTACTGGTAGACAATGCAAAGCCTAGATATTAGGTTATTGCGTCCCAATTTAATTTCATGGTAGGGCAAGAAACAAACACGGCTAAATCCACCATAGAGGCAGAATAAGACAACAACACTGCATGCAGAGGTCCTCTGTGTGCAGAATTTCCTTACATATATAGCAGCCCGGCCCCTTCATTACCACCAATCTTGCACTGTGATTACTTGAGTACTGTCAATTTCCTCACAAGCAAATTATACACAATTGAAAACTAAACGCATAGAGTTACACCTTTTCTTTATTCGAGAAAAGGTTCTGAACATGACACTCTTGGTGGCCCACATACATCCGAAGATCAAGTGACAGATGCACTCAACCAAGTCCTTTCCTCAGCTGTGTTACACTAACTCAAACAAACCTAGGACACAAAAATCTACAAATATAATAGTACATCCATACAACACTATTTATAGACAGTTTTAAATTGTGGTTGCGATCGAAGATGCAGTTATGTCAAGATCTTCGCTAAATTAGAAAATTGCAACTAATGCAACTGCAATTACTTGCAGTTGCCGAATTTCCAAAACCTTTATGTTACACAAATAATTGTGGTTTTTGTATATCACAATTTAAAACTATTCAAGACAACTCTTGAATGTAGGTTATGTAACACATGAGTGAATTTATTTCATTTAAATTTGTAAACATTCAAATTTAGAAATATATACATAGCAATTATGAACTCAATAGAAGAGAATCAAGTTTAATTAATTAACCCACTAGCTAGTTGCTCTAATTTCTAAAATTCCTTTTGAAACATGGTTCTTCTTGATGACTTTAGTCCATGAATGCCAAGTTACAAAATTTCCAAATTTCAATCTTTTAGTATAAATTTCATTGTATTGCTTTTTCAAACTGTAAGGACTCAAAGTTAATAAAAAAAAATTAATATCATTGCATTTCTACAATTTTTTTGAACTCACAAAGATCACTTAGACTCTTCATTATTCTAGAAACATCAAGTGAACAATGAGAGCAAGATTCATCTCTCCTAATACTAGATGAGTGGAAGGAACATCAATATCTTCACGTTATCATGATTGGATTATTCTAGCATATAAAATGACACTCTTTCTTCATTTTGATAAACATTTCACTTCCAAAAGATTTTTCATTAAATTCAACCATTCTACTAATTACAATCATCCTCCTATATGTAGATAATACAAAGCCTAAAGGCTAGGGTATTAGGTCCCAATTTATTTTCATGGTGGGCCAAGAAACAAACACTGCTAGAAGCAGTCCAAAGTGAGGCAGAACACCACACCCTTGCATCAGCACCACTGCAGAGGTCTTGTGGATGCAGAATTTCCTTACATAACTGCAGGCCCCCTTCATTACCACCAATTGTTTGCAGTGACAACTTGTGTACACTGTACGGTCAATTATCTCTAAGCCCAATTCTAGCAGCTGCACAAACATTTTCTTTGTCCGAGAAAATGTTCCGACCATGACACACTGGTGGCCTGCAATCTATATCTTAAGATCATGTGACAGATGCACTCAACTCAAACAAACTGAGACTGTTTGACAAATTCAGATTTCCCTCTCTATCCTCTACTTGCAGAGAAAAGGGGAAGGGGGTGTTATTAGTATTATTGTAATCTTCTATGCATCAAATGTTTGTACGTGCATGCATGTTCTCTACAATTTGATCAGGCCAAATTGCATATCTCTGTGACAATTGCTGTTCTGACATTCAATGTGTCTTAAAAACACAAGTAAATGACCAAAAAACCCAGCGGCAGTTAACTGCTGTCGGTTTTTCTAGTTATAAGTCAGCGGTAGTTAACTACCGCTAGGATATTTTAGTATTTTACTTGTGTTTTTAGGAAGTATTGAAAGTCAGAAAAGCAATTGTCTATCTCTGTTGATGCAGCCCAACCCTTCTATGCACCCATGCTGAGTAAGTCAGCAATGGGTCTTTCAGTTACTATTAGCTACTAATTCAACTTGTGTTAGTTCTGTTACACTATCTCCAACAGTTCTAGGCTATAAATACATTTATGCTTCTCAATGTACAATTTTAGTAATGCAAATATCAAATTCACTATCGAAATTCTATTTCATTTCAGTTCTGATAACAATTAAGGAATTGTTGACATACTTCTAAGAATCAGCATCACCTTCACATAGTTTTTCTCAGTAACATAATCTTAATGATATCAAAGCATAAAAGGGTACAATGCTTTCTGGAAAATGTACAATCCTTTCCTTTCTGTGTATTAGGCGTCCCAATAGTAAGCAAGGCAAATATAAATTTAGAAAGCAACACATGCAAATTTAAAGTAAAAGCAATACATGACTGACTAACACATTGTTGAAAAGATGAAGAGAGGAAATTGAATGGTGTGTAATGTATTGCTAGCAGAAAAGATGATTCTGGGTGATTGAAACCGGAGGATTTAGCAAACTCCAACTGTTTCAAGAATGAGAATGCAAAGTGAATTAGCAAAAGGAATGGCAATAGAGAGAGAGTTAAGAGCGATGATTGATTAGGTGATTCATACCAGATTGGACATTTGAGTTCTCTGCCCATTCTCTTCAGGTCACCCATACAACATAACACACACTACTGGAAACTTGATCGCCAATTCGCTAGGAGATAGGATAAGGGTTTGGGATGGGAAGTTAATGTTAATGGGAGGACCCAGTTAAACCTGGCAAAGCCTAGCTCCTACTAGTAAATTTCCATCCCTGTGTCTGAGTGCAAGTGAAACCTTTTATTTTAAAAAATAATAACTAATAATGAATGCATTCACATTATTATTTGGTTTCTATTATGAAAAATAGAGATAACCCCAAGATCAAAGATACACTGTGTCACACAGTTATTCAGCTTAGGTGTTTGCTTTGGAATTGGCAGCCGAAATTGTTTGCAATTGGTTTTGTTAGTGTGCAATTTGAACCGTCCAATTTTGATTAACAGTCGAGACGTGAAACACCATGTAACTGCATTCTGATTTACTACGGGGTATCCAGGTTGGAGAGATATTGAACTAATTTTATCGAAAGAAAATATCACTACCCTAGTTTTCACTTTTTAATAAACACATACAATATACAAACATCCAATACCATATATAGATCACAAAAGTAGTCAATCGCACACAAGTCCACTTAATTTTCCTATTTGCCAATAAGACATTCCATCTCTTACTAAATTAACAACTCTTGGCAGATTCTTAACTTCTGAAGTAGCAAACATCTCTTCATATAAAAGGTTATCAACCAAAATTGGGATACATGGTTAATCGAGTTGGTATTTAATCAACCATGAACCATTATTTCAGTTAATTCTAGTATCGAAGATAAGTTTGCAAAATTTCCTAAATAAAATTCTCCCAAAAAGCTATGGAAGATCAAGATCCCACATATCAATCATACCAAATTACCAAGTCTTTGTAACGATACAGCTCATGATCATAGAAAAGCTACAACCACCATCCCATAATGTGGCAGCTAACTCAAATGACTGTGACTAGTTTCCTAGCTCGAGTCCAATAGTACTGCAGCTCACAAATGAAACATTTAGAACTGGCTTCCTCTCTCAAGAAGGTTCTGTGAGTCATAATCTTTACCCCGGGCTCTCTTCTTCCATATGAGGGTCACTTCTTCAAATGTCAATCCTTTCGTCTCTGGCACAAACAAGAGCACAAAGAAAAAAGCAACCACACATATAACACCAAGAATCACGAAACTACCACCAAGGCCAACGGAATCAGAAATTGAAAGAAAGCTCTCAGACATTATCACACTGCAAATCCAGTTTACAGTAGCTGACATGCCCCCACATACACCTCGGAACTCTTCAGGGTAGATTTCTGAGTTCACAGTCCATGGCACCGGCCCCATTCCTGGAGCGAAAAAAATAATATACAGGGCTAACCCAATAATTGCTAACCACCCATAGGTTCTATTTGTGGAGTCAGATGATTGAAGGTAAGATCCTGCAGAAAGGATTGCCAGCGCTACAGTTGCACCGGACAAGCTTGAGAGAGCCAACTTCCTTCGCCCGGCATGGTCAATTAGATAAATGCCAAGAATTGTTCCAGCAGCGTTCATGCCAGCAACGATGAGAGATAGAAGAAGAGCCAACTGATTGGAATTAAACCCAGCCATTTGAATGATTGTGGGGCTGTAGTACATGACTATGCTGATACCAGTGAACTGCTGAAAAGCCTGCATAATAATGAAAATATGGGAGAAGTTATGCAGCATAAGATGCAAATAGTCACATGCATTCAATATCTACAGAAGTACAGATATATCATTTGAGTGTTGAGATCATAGAAAGCTGTTTGCAGCTGACTGTAACTTTGCCATTTGAAAAAGAATTCTGGATAGTGTTTTAATAATTCTTTACAATCATAATCATGCCCATTGAAATAAAAAATGGAAGTTCATTATTATTTTCCTGCCAGTTTGTTCTAATTAACTACAGTTTTTGTTTTTGTTTTTTTTCTTTAAGTAGAACCAAAAAGTATAGCCCTAAAATCACAAATAAACAGTTTATTAAAGTAGACCTATTAATCCTTTAAAATAAAGGGGTGTTTCAGATTGGCACTGCAAGTCATGAGAAAGTGGAATTTAGAAACAGAAAATTTAAACTTTGTCTCAATAACCTGAAGTCCGGCCCCAACAAAAAAAGCATTTCTGATTTCCATTGATCGGAAAACATCCATGTATCTAATGTTCTTTCGTTTCTGCATTTCTTGCTCAGAAACAGCTGTGAGGTAATTGACTTCATCTTCTAGGCGTTCATAGGTATAGATATTGGAAAGCACCGAAATAGCTTCATCTTTCCTATTCTGTACATAAAAGATACCAGTGTAAGATACCGTTTAGCATAAGAAAGCATTGAAGGAATGAGGAATCAATAGCCCAAACGTAATGCATAAAAAAAAAAAAAAAAAAAGTTTTTCACCTTCAGGAAAAGCCACCTTGGAGACTCAGGCAGGAAAAGCATGACACAAAACTGAATAACAGCTGGCAAACCAGCAACTCCCAGCATCCATCTCCATGTCCCAGGAACCTGCTTTATTAAAATTTCATTAGGTGATTTCTCAAATAATTAAAGAAAAATCCTAACAGGTAACAACAATACAATTGAGCCTAATAAAACTTCAACAAATAAAAACGATTCAGCCTTTCACTATGATTAAAAATAGGTGATAATGGTTGCTTGAACAACATGGTGATTAAAAAATGTCTTACATTATCACTCAATGATATGTTGTCACGTCCTTTAATGACTTAAAACTATATGGTGGCACATCACTGAGAAATAATGACTTAAAATATATGGTGGCACATCATGAGAAATAGTATAGAATTTTTAAAGAAAATTCTTTTCTATAAAATTAATCTCTAAAGTAGAGGTTGGTGTTTCCTATATGGGACCAGATTAAAGTATCAAATTTAGATCTCAATAATTGTCTTTAAAACATCACATGTACGATTTCCCACAAACAACATGCCACTTATAGCTTACTAGTTACTGGCTGGTGGCATCACAAGAGTTAACTTACAAACTGTTTCAGCAGTTATAGAATTTAAGCTCATTTGGGTGACAAACTGACAATTGACAGTAGAAGAGATAACACCAAGGTCTAACATCCATTACACAAGTTCATTAAGAAGAAGAAAAAAAGAATTCACAAAGCTCTTGACATTTTTTTCATGATTTTCTTTTCTACACTAAAAGAAGACAGAAATGTAAGGGAAACTCTTTTAATATTCAATTGCAGAGAAAACTACAGAAAATGGTGGTAAATCAGATTCACAAAGGATGGTTTGGGTTATCTCAAGTTCACCTAGTACATATTACGTTAATGAAAACAGGCAATAGGATTAGAGGACTGCGTGAATAGAAGCTTTAGACTAGAGAGGGGACTGCACTAGTATTACTCAACTTTTCTTTATATGTAAGAGAGACAGAGAGAAGGATGCAATTGAAAAAAATCAAATAACCATAAATCACTAAATTAGGCAGAAAAGAACAGAAGGATTCCTTCATTGATGCTGCCCCAATATATATCTTGGTGGGAATGTTGCCCCTTCAAGCTGCAAAAATGGAATTCTTATGTGCCAGCAAATATGAAATAAGCAATTTTTGGGAAAGAGAATGAAATAAGCATTAATTTGAAGAGAGAAAAAAAAGCAAGCATCGTATTCTGTTTCAATAGGAATAGTGATCCAAAAGTTTATCATTTATGACATTTTTAAACCTCCTGACAATATATGCTATCAATCCAAACCTCAGAGAACAATAATCATAAAAGATAACCTCAAAATATTTGATTTATGCTCCATTATATATGCTTTTTATATCTCTTATGCCTTTTCTGCCAATGTTTTCTGACCTTTTGGAAAGTCTAAAAAGAGATCTTTACCTCTTTAAACTTCTAAATGATGATCAAAAGAAACATAATCCAGACACATTCCTACATACTATTAAACTAGGTTTCTTCCACAGAAACATTCATCTACTCAAGTTGACTACCAAGTAGTACTAGCATTACTAGGAGATTTAAAGAATGCAAAGAAAGATAGGCCTAACCTCGGTAAAGGCAAGATTTACGAGGTAAGAAAGAAACTGTCCACCAGTTATCATAAGCACATTTGTGCTAACTAATGAACCCCTTATTTCTGATGGTGAGGATTCTGCAATATATACAGGAGCAGTGACAGAAGCTACACCCACACCAATGCCAACAAGAAGACGGCCAAGTATGAGAACATATGCATCTGGCGCGGCAGCCATAACAACTGACCCAAGAGTAAAGACAACATCGGCACTAAGTGTTGCCTTCTTACGTCCAAAAGCATCATTAATCCAGCCACCTGTTGCTGCTCCAATAATTGCACCAACTAATGCCATGCTTACAATAGTTTCCTGGAAACTTAAAGATGTAAAACAATCTGGATTTCAAAGTAGGCAAGATTTCAAAGTAGGCAATATGCAAACAGGTATGCATATTTACAAGCAGTGAGTTTCGTTTATCCAGTTACATAGTTATGTTTCTCGCTCTTGATGGAGATAAAATCCGACTCCTACACCCCAACTCCCACATTGGCATACAAAAAAATGAAAAAGAAAAAAGGCAATAAACATAGGAATCATGGTGACAAATATGGTATGCAACGTTTAAAAAATTAAGGTCATTGGCCAATGCACTCATAGTTTTTACAACTGAATGCTTGGACAGAATAGATAGATTCCTATCCAACTGTTAAAATCATGTGTATTGGTGGATCACTTTAAAAGTGATGCACAATAAGCAACTACTTGGATATCGGTTCATATTTAGTTTCTTGCATCCCAAGACAAGACTATTTGAATGTGAATTTACTAAAGCAACAAATACTAGCTTAAGGATACGCGTTCGTGAAAAGAGATCTCAGTGTGGTTCCAAACGTACATAAATTAGAACTCATGCATTCTGAAGCCTAAAACATTCAATAATGCAGAAAAGCTTGTTGTACCTGAAGGAAGCTACTTTTGCGGACATCGTCAAAATCATCTTTAATATATAGAAGGGCCCCTGATATAACACCTGCAAGAGCTTACTTAATTTATCATTGTGGATAAAATTGAACTTGAGTTTAGAAATAAGACTCTAGCTGCTCAAAAAATAATTGCCCAATCTGAAACCTAAAATTGTTTTGATATGGTAACTGAAAGGTAGTGATAGATACCAGTATCATAACCGAAGAGGAGACCACCAATGCCAGCAGCAGCGGTGACACCAAGTATGTAAGGATTCTTGAAATACGATATTTTTCTTTCTGGATACAATTCCAAGTAATCCGAGCTTCCCGGCGTTGTGTACGGCATCTTCTTCTTCTGATATCTGATCTCTCTCTTCAACAGTGGAGGAAAGGATGAACAAAACCTTTGTCTTTGTCTGAATGCGTGAGTTGGCACAGATGAAAATGACTTTGTTTTTATCAAGGTTCTCCGGTTATAAATATTGATTTTAGATGATTATAATTTATTTCTATTTCATATCAAAGTAATTTCAATTATTAATTTATGTATAAAAATTAATCATAAAATTAGCCATAAATTTTATCTTTAAATATGAAAATATGAATTCATGTTTTTTGGAGAGATTCTTATAATATTAAAAACTTTTTTTACATAATTTTATTCCAAAATATGAAGTCTACATATGAGTTTACTTAAAAGTATGGATCAAAAGTGATGATTGAAAATTTTAAAGGGACTAAAAGTTGAAGAAATTTTTTAAGAGGACTAAAATAAGAAGTTGATATATTTGTAATGACCAAAAACATATTTAACCCTTTAAATTATAAGCTAGTTGCCAATGGTAGGTAATTATTTTAAACCCTAAAAGTTACTAAGTACCAATGTATTAGATTAAGATTTTGGGAACAATTTGGAATTTTTTGAATATTTACAACGACTATTTTAAAAAAAAAAATTGGAAATAATTTTGGAAAATTTGAAAAATTAAGCTGGAATCAAAGTGTAAGTTTTTGAAATAAATATCTACCAATTTGCATCATTTGAAAAAATTTATTACGAACAGTTTGAGATTTATGTTTTATTCATACTATGTATAAAGAAAATAAACTCTTCTGGGTTGGTTTTTTCTTCTTTTTAAATTATCTTCAACTTTCAATACAAATAACACATATAATAAATAGACAAGAGTAAATTTAAATATTAAAATAAAAGTGTAACAAACTATTAGTACATGTCAAGTTTTTTTTCCTTTATCATTTAAAAGGCGTAACAAACTAGATAAATACATCTATACTTACTTTATATAAAGAAAATATGTGATTTTGGGCGGGTTTTTTCAATATCCCAATTATATTAAACAACTTTTTCTATAATATTAATTGTTGTTGGTTTAATTATAAAGATAATAATTTAAATTATATTTTTTTGTTATACTTTTGATGTCATTGAAATATATAAACATAGTTAGTTTGATTTATTATAATTTGAAAGCAACAAATATTTAGATTTTTACTTTTAATCAAAATCAAAATTTTATTAAAAAACACAATTCATAATTTTGAAATAGTGCGATATGTAAAATTTTCCGAACTCAGTTTTGACAAATTATTTCATAGTAAACATGTCATCATTAAAGAGGGATTAACAAACATAATTAGGGTTGCAGATGAGTCGAGTCGAACCTGCCTGAGCTCGACTCGACTCAATAAGATTTGGTTCAGCTCGAAATTCGGTTTGAGTTTGATACAATTTTTTTTGTTCAGCTCGAGTTCAGTTCGTTTAAAGTTCTCAAACAGTTTGGTTCGACTCGTTAGGTTCGGTTCGTTTGCTCGAATTATATAACTCAAAAATTAAATATTTTTGTCAAATAAAGTCAAAACGTATAGCATTTAGTAGAAAAACTCAAAAATCTATTTAAAAAAAATCAAATTGGAGAAGCATGCACTGCAAAATGTCTGCTTAGTCTCTTGATAGTCTCTAAATTACAGCAGTTAAAAAATCAATATAGCATCCACTTTCACGGTGAAAAACCAATCTTCAAACATAATGTGGGAAGAGAAATGATATTTATACAACCATTTTTGTACAACTTTTTCTCTCATACTCACATTATCTTCTTATTCTCTATTTTCCTTTTTCTCTCTCCATTGTTTTTGACCAATGAGAAAAGAGAACAACAAGGTTGTCCCAAAAGTTGTATCAAAATAGTTGTTCAAATATCATTACTCATGTGGGAAACTAGAATTACACGGTGCAAGAGGGAAGAAAAGAAGATGGACTTCCAAACAATGGCAACAACTTCGGTTGA
>Ga0315915_1002418_pt1 | contig 23551 bp, 11 predicted proteins | sample MpolbnodulesMG_FD_207738 | JGI IMG/M metagenome (GOLD analysis project Ga0315915, IMG submission 207738) | Medicago polymorpha root nodule microbial communities from Los Angeles, California, United States - branched nodules | ecosystem: Host-associated > Plants > Roots > Nodule | place: USA...
CTTGTGTCAAAGCACACAATCAAATCCCAATTTGTAATTCTTTACTTATAAGTCATAGATAAAATCCAAATAGAGACCACAATAATATCATTGACTTTAAACATGTATCAAGACGAGAAAAATATTCCAAGGGTGTGTTCCCTATTTTTGTAAACACTTTAACATATAAAATCATAAAAATATCAATAACAATGATATTGAAAATAAGCGATAATGATCGTCATCAACTCACAGTTATGACAAATCCACTAAGTGTGCTCTCCAATCACCCCAGGAGAAGCATGTGAAGCGTCTGGCATCGTATCTGAGCATCAATAATATTTTCTTATAAATTAGAAACTCATTCCAAAACTGTAGTAGCACTAAATGACAATGAAATGCAAGTTGAGTATATATTATAGTACTATCGATAACGTATAAGCTTCAACTTGTTAATTTGTTCCAAACTTTTGTTTTAGACTGAGCGTGAAACCAATGCATATTCTACACGAAACAAATAGCAGAAGCAATATGACTACATTACTGACATTACATATATAACAATTCAAAGCAAATGAAAGTCCATATCATATTCATATGTTGAAATCCTATATATTCTACTCTCTAAAATTAATTTCTAATCCACTAATCATGCTTAAATATACACTAATTGGAAGGTAAGTTGATAAATATACCTCAAAGAACCTCAATGAGCAACCACTACTAAAAAAACAAAAATTAATGAGGGATATTTAGTGAGGGAAAACGTGAAATCCCTCTCTAATTCCGTCACTAAATTTTGCGACCAAGGAATTTGTGAGGAATTTCATTTTTTCCGTCACTAATTTCCCTCACTAATTTTGCTTTTTCTAGTAGTGAACCTTCACAAAATGGGTATTTTTCTTCTCAGAACCCTAACCCCAATCTCCAAAATCAAACTCAAATTAACTTGTAATGTGAAATTGCTTTGCTTAGGTGAATATTTTTCCTTATGGGTGTTTGATTAGTGTATGGAATTGGTTGATTTTGGAAAGGGAAGAAACAAAATGGAAAGAAAAGTGAGAACATAGAGAGAGCTACGGGAGAAAAGAAATGAGGGAAGTGTTATGCTTTCTTTTTATTTTATTTTTTATTCCCAAGTGTGTCTAGTAACTTCTATATATATATAAATATTATTATTACTTATTTATTTCTTTTCTTTTCTTTTCCCTGTTAAATGAAACGGTGTGTTTCAGTACAACACTAGTTGTTTGAATGATTGATAAAACATGCACTGAAATGATGTTAATTCTCAAATATAACTACGTGGATCGTTCTTAGTTATTTATGATTTATGTGATGTAATTGATATGTTGAAAGTAAAGTAAGTTGAGAGAAAATTGAAACAATAAATATTATTATTATTATTGTGTTATGAAAGAATGAGTAACAAGTGATAGAGAGAAGAAATTAGCTATAAATAATAAAGTAAACAACGAGTGTATAAGGAAATGAAAATAAAATTCAGATTTAACACATATTTTGTTGTCTTTGTTTTCAATTTGACCATTGAACTCGTCAACTTATGAACTCAAATATAAGAGACCAATAGACTCTGTCTTTAATTGGACAAAAAAATTAATATATTATCTTTTAACAATTTTATGTTATAATCATTACATATTAGCTTAATTATTCTTTATCTTATAGTTTTTTAATGTTATGTTAAATCATAGGTACGCAAAGAAATTTAAAATTTATTATTACATGAGTTACTTCTATGACAACCACTGCATAGTCTTCCAAACCATCTACAAAATGAATAAATTAATTCTCCAAAACACGTACTCATATACTTTTATGACCTCTACCATTGTTAGACATCTTTAATCACAATTATCTAACTCAATTATTTTGGTCTATGATAAAGAGTTAGCAAGAAGAATTGTGATCAAGAGAGTGGTAGTAAGATGCTCTATATAGAACCTATTTTAGAAACTTAGGACATGATGGAATTGATATGCCATGCGTTGAGCCAATCATTATACAATCTAACTAAGAAGCCCCATGTCAGTAATTTGAGAAAAGCAAGCAACAAGTATTAACTAAGAATACAAATTAGCTCTACATATCAGTTGTAAGTTAGACTTTCCAACACAATGATATAAGCTATAAGATCTCAAAGAATGACCTTCACTTACCCTGATCAATAATCCTCATAACCAAGTAAGCACAATATTTAAAATTAAAATATCTGCAAGTATTTGAAATTAAAATAACGGATCAGATTATAGTTTAAACCTTCGATGATAAACTTAGTTTCAAAATATTCTAATTCAACATGTATAGTCCTAAGTATCTTACCCTAGGATAAGGTTTTATTGGTTCCAAATTGAATAGGACTATACGAGCTCCCAGACATTGCTCATCGAAATTGAATAGGTTCATGTTGTTTTTCTTTATATTATTATTATTATTATTACCAACATTCCCGAACCTGGTACATGATTTTGTTCTTTTTCTGTTATGTCATGTTTTGTTTTGTATTTTACTTATAATGTAACTAGTGTGTTAACCCGTGCATGGCATGGGGAGCACGGGACATATGTTTCGCAGATACACAATATAGATTAAAGTTTAAGATTACTACTACAAAGTTAATGATAATTTAAGCACTTTAATAAATAAAAAATAGCATCAAATAAATATTTTTTATTTAAACAATATAATGACTCCATACAAAATGTAAACTTTCATATAAAATATTTTATCTTGTACTTAATTTATGTCGATTTAAAACGAATTATATAAACCCTTAAAAAAAGAATTATATAAATCTAAAATTAAAATTGATTTATAAACTTTTTACCTTTATGTTTAATCTATTCAACGTATAAATAGTTTTTGTTCATCAATTACATTTGATAATTGTTTTTTGTACTTTCTAGTTATTTAATTTCTTGAGTTATACTACTTTATTGTTAAAATTAAGGGAGTTATAAAAATAGCAATATTTGTTAAAAAAATTAAAAAATAGCAATATGACATGAAAGTTTCAAACTCAAATTTAATTTTTTAACTTCAACGCTTATAATTAAATCAATCAACTCGTAAAAATATCAGAATTGTTAGAATAGACACTGTGATCAGGATTTAAACTTCAATTACTCCACTTGTGTGTGTGAATTTGTGATTACTTATATCTCTAAAAAAATCACACCCGCCAATGTTTCAATGTGAATAAAAATCCCTAACAAAACATCTAATCTAGAGAAATGCTAGGGACACACCCACTAACACACTCTTTTAACACACACCAATCATAACTAACCACATCATTCATGCGTTTTATCTAAATATATGAGAAAATTGATATAATGAAATTGTGGAAACTCATTAATATTGTCAAAATATAAACAATAATATAGTGTTTCTATTGAATAATTTTTTATTTCTATGCAAAACGCAGTTCAATGGTTGCACCGCACCCGTTGGAGATTTTATGTGCTTATATATGCATAAATACATTTTTATGTACATATATGAGAAAATCGATATGATAACATTATAGAAACTCAAGACTATTTTCAAAATATCAACATCAATGCAATGTTTCTATTAAACAATTTTTTATTTTATATGCACAACATCGTTCAATGTTTGCATCACACCTGTTGCAAACTTTATGCGTTTTATTGTAGAAACAAATTTTTATGTAAATATATGAGAAATTTGATATGATAGAATTGTGAAAACCGGTTAATATTGTCAAAATATAAATATTAACATAGTGTTTCTATTGAATACTTTTTTTATTTTATATATGCAATACATTGTTCAATGTTTGCATTAATAAATTTTTATGTACATATATGAAAAAATCAATATGATAAAATACTGGAAACTCGACTATTTTCATAATATCAACACCAAAGTAATGTTTCTATTAAATAACTTTTTATTTTATATTTAATACACCGTTAAATATTTGCACCGCACTCGTTGATGATTTTATATGCTCATATATGAAGATTTTATTTTATGTAACGATATGTGATAGTCAATATGATAAAATTTGAAAAACTCGCGACTATTTTTCAAAATATCAACATCACTATATGTATTGTTTCTCCAAAATACCGTTATATATTTACACTTCATTCATTGTAGAATTTATTTGCTTATATCTCCAAAATCAAATGGAAAGATAGTCCTTCGTAATCATCATGATAATATACTGGGTTTTAAAAAAGATAATTATGATTTTTTTTTGGATTTCGATTTTTATACATTGTTTTTTTAAATAATTTTTTTATATATTGTTAGTAGATTAAAAAAACAAATAATATTTAAAAATTTAATATATCCCAAAGACTTGTTAATTTTGTATCCAAAAAACAAATAGTTTTGTTATATCCACCTATCCGTGGAAGTGCAAATTAGTTACAATTTTTTTTTAGAGAAAAAATAAAGCTTAAATGCTCTTTTGGTCCCTTAAGTATTTATTTGGTATCACTTTCGTCCCTTAACTAAAAAAAAAGACTGTTTGAGTACTTTAATCTAATTTTCGTTACATTTTTTGGTCCTTTCCGTTAGGTTTAATAAAAAACGTTAAGTGTAGTACACGTGTCGTTTTGGCATTGCCTCTGGAAACGTTAAGGGACCAAAGCGATACTAAATAAATACTTAAGGGACCAAAAGAACATTTAAGTTTTTTTTATATCATCTTCTTCATTTTCATCAAAACCGTCATTGTTGGAACAAAATGTGTTTAACATTACCCTTTGAGTTTTGATGATAACAAAGTATTAAAAATTGTCAATTAGATATGCTAATATTTGTTCAAGTGTGCAGGACCATAGACAAATTTAGTGTCTTTAAATTCAAGCATAGGTTTTGGAAGAACAAATGAGAGCAATGAAATCAACAAGAAGGAAGTTTGTGCTGCAAGTAAGAGGTTCTAAAGACAAGCGGTTCTAAAGAAGCTGACGTCATCAGAAGCACCTCTTCAGAAGCAGTTCACCAGAAGTTGACGTCATCAGAGGTTCTGAAGATCACAGAAGCTGAAAGACTGAAGCCTTTCAGATGTTGTTCAAATGATGATTTAATCACGCCTATCATCAGAGAAGACTAAAAATATGAAGCAACGACTAATTCAAAAGGATTTGAAGGCTTTGGATGCTTATTCTTTGAAGAACGTTGAAAAAGGACAATTGTATGAAGTGTACAACCACTGTCTCAACTACTCTGATTTTTTGTCTGCTAGTACAAGAACAACAGCTGTGCCTGCATCAGTGTTTCTCTATACTTGGAATGGATTTGAAATTGCTTCTTCATAGGCCAATAACCAAATCAGACAACAAATCATTGGTGATTTGATAAGTTTCAAACAACTCTTTTTGATGTGCTGACATTATACAACGTCTCTTTCACACCTCTATATAAAGGAGTGAAGACATAGAGAATTGTAAGACTCACACAATAAATTACAAGTGTCAAAACTCTTGAAATTACTCCTCATCAAAGTTCACTTATAATTTTTTAACAACTTTCATATCTTTGAAATTCTAGAGTCTTAAAGAGTCTGTATCTGATTTGTATTGTGAACACCACTGATTGTATATCAAGTGTTCAACCTCAAACAAATTTCTTTGTAATTCTGATTGAATAGAAGTCTCTTGATTTAGTTCTTGAGCATAGGAAGTCTCTTGATTAAGTTCTTGAGCATAGGAAATCTCTTGCAGTTGTGCTTAAGTAGTTTGAAGTCTCTTGCTAGTTTTAGCAGTGAGCAATTGTAATAAGATATTACATTTTAGTGAACTCTCTTTGGAAGTGCAAGGGGGACATGACTACTTCCGGTTTGTGGAAAGAACCTGTATAATTGTTTTGTGTCTTTCTTCTCTCACTCTCTCTGTTTTATCCACTGCATTTAGTTTCTGAACATCACTTCAGAAGCTGAATTCTATCTGTTTCTGAACAATGACTTCAGTAGGAGAAAACGAAGAAAAAGCTAACATAATTCAACCCATTCTTGTGTTTTTCTCACCTTCAGTCATCATATTCATAAATTAAATCCAGAAAATTCAAAAATTAATCATCTTCATCATCTCCATTTATCACCTTCAACATCAAAACCAAAAAAATAAAACAAAAAACTCAACAAACCCAAAAATCTATAAACTCAATATTCAATTTTCCCCAATTCAAAACTTTAAACCAATAACCCAATTTCAAATTAATTTTCATCTCTTCTTCTCTCAAAATCATAAAAAGGAACCTTCATATTTGATGATGATGAAGGTTTCTAGGTTTGTTTGCTGTTCTTATTGTGTTGTTTAGATTGAAAGAGATGTTTTTAAATTGAAAATTTGGTTATTGATTGAGTTATGAAATTGATTATGTTTATAGATTTGATGAGGATGATGAAAAAGATTTTTTTTTCTTCTGGGTTGGTGTGTTGTTGATGATGAAGATCATGAAGAAGAGGATGGAAGGAGAAGGAAGAAGATGAATAATACAAACCCTGACATTTTTTTTATTTTCTTTAACAGAAGGGACCAAAATAGGTAATTGAGATAAAGACAAAGTATTTAAACAGTCTTTTTTTTAGTTATGGGACGAAAGCGATATCAAATAAATACTTAAGGACCAAAACAGCATTTAAGCAAAAAGTAATTGGCCACATCTTTTTGTTTTTAATTAAAAGACAAAATATTTTAAAAGTATTCCAAAGACTTATTAATTTTGTATCCAAAAAATAAATATGCGTGGATTTTTTGTTTTATTTTAGGGAACGTGTGGAAATTTGTTATATCGTAGATAATTCCATAATATTTGTTTTTAAGTCTTATTTTAAAAAACAAATAAATTGATACTATGATTATCCATGAAATATTTGTTAAACTGGTGATGACCATTATCCGTAATTGCAAAATGACCATTATACAGATAAAATTAAACAGACCATGCGTTTTAAAGAGCACGATTATGAAATTTTGCTGTACTTCGACTTGATATATTGTTAGTAGATAATCCCAAACTTAAAAGTAAAATGTTAAAAAATATTTAGATATAAAATAAATAAAAATTATATGTATTTATGTATGTATTGTATATGTATTGAGGCAGTGAAGAACAATCAAATCTGAGAGAATAGGCGGTTATCATTCATTCAGCTCACTACATAAACACTCGCTAAGTTACTAACCCAATGCCTGCAATAACCACTTCTTCCACTCCTTCTTCATCACAATACTCAAATTGAGTTAGGGTTTATCTTCATCCACCACAAAACCCTAATTTCTCAAACCCCCAATTTCCCCACAAAACCCTACCATGACGAAGGTTTACGGCACCGGAACCTTCGATTTCCGCAACCACAGAGTCGCGGAGTATCCCCTCGTGGAACCAAAGCCAGTAGAATGGAGTCAAAAAAGCGGTGGTGGAGGTTTACCGAACAACATCACGGTTTCCGAGATTCAACGCGATCGATTGACGAAGATTGCTGAATCGAATTGGTTGAAAGGTAGTGAGAAAAAGAAGGAGTTTGATGGTGAGCTTGTTAAGAAGATTTATGAAACGGAGTTGTTGGTGAAAGAAGGACAAGGGAATAATAAGCCTGTTCCGCTTCAGAGGGTTATGATTTTGGAGGTTTCTCAGTATTTGGAGAATTATCTTTGGGTTAATTTTGATCCTGAAACTGCGAGTTTTGAGCATGTTATGTCGATTATTATCATGGTTAATGAGAAGGTTGGTTATTTTTTTATTCTTTTATTGTAAACACTGATGACAGTGTAACCTTTTTTACACTATCAAGGACCTGTTTGAATAAACAGGTTATACATAAGCTTGCATAAACTATTTTTATAGCAAAAGATAGAATAATGTTAAATTGTTTTTGTAAGCTATATTAAGTTGATAAAAGTTTATGCAAATTGTTATAAGTTCTCCGAAATAGTCTCACAAAACTTATGCCAGTAGATAAGCTCAAATAAGCCAATCCGAATAGGCCCCAAGTCGTGTGGATATTTTTGGAGAAATTTTAGGAACTAAGTTATAAAAGTGGCACTATGTTGTGATTTGATTAGAGGCGTGTGTAAAAAAGTTTTTACTTTTTACACTGTTGGTGCATAGAAATTTATCTCTTTATTGTTTGTGTTATGTTTGATTTTTTGTGAATTTAATTTGTGGGTGGAAAGTTTTATGGAGATATTGTGTTTGTGTGTGTGTGTGAATTGCAGTTCAGAGAGAATGTTGCTGCTTGGGTTTGCTTCCATGATAGGAAAGACGTTTTCAAAGAATTTCTTGAGAGGGTTATTCGCTTAAAGGAGGTATTTATCTCTCTATCTTTATGCATTATTGTTTCCTATGTAGTGCGACACTTACGATTGAAGACGTGTTGGTGTCTGGCACGTATGGCATTGAAACTTGTGATTACATACAATGACTTCTATTTTATCAAATAATTACCAGTTTTTTTTTTTGTGTCAGTATTTATCTAGCTCTATATGCATTATTGTTTCCTATGTAGCACTTTAAATGAAGGCATGTTTGAGTACTGTCAATCAAATTATTACTGGTGTCTATGTGTAGCTGTGTGTCTGGTGTTCATGGTTGTGTCATAGGGTATTTCTCTTTTGTTTCTATAATATGTTTGTTTCTCTCTGTTTGAGTTTGAGATGATATTTCACATATTATGACAATGATGGATGTTTTGTGGTTATTACATAGCATATCTCCAGACTTTATGATTTCATTTATTATGGATTGCTAGATTTTAGGATTTCACTATTTTGTTAAGTTTACATTTGTTATTTTGATTATTTAGTCGGGCTTTCAAGTGTTTGGTAGTTTTTCTTTCTCTTTTCATTTATTTGGTGACGTGAGAAGCTGGTATTTGATGGTCGAATCATATATGTATTGTGACATGTTGCTGAATCTTATGTTAAAATCTTACTGCAGGGAAGGGAACTGAATATTGCAGAGAAGACAAATTACCTTGTTTTCATGATAAATGCCTTTCAGGTATGCTGTCACTTTACTAAATCCTCTAGGGCTCAAGTCATAATGTTGTTGGTTTTAATCATGCATGTTTATGTAGTTGGTGTACAGGTTTATTTTATCAGTTTTTGTTGAACAACGAGCTTACATTATTGTAGAATTGCCATATTTTTGCATAATCATTATGGTTTCAGCAAATTTTCCATTCTTTTGTTTTTTATTTTGCCAGAGATTCTAAAAGTGAGACGAATAAGGGATCTTTTTTTCATTTTGGAGAAAACTGCATCATCGTAGAATGTTACTGTATTCAATTCAAAAAATTATGTCAGTATTTCTTGGTAAATGGAAGAAAGACAGATTGATAAAGAAAGAATTTATAAATTCTGAAGTCCACATTCTTGTGTCTGAATATGTACTACACTGGTCCATTGTCCCACCCCAAGCATGTTCATTCGGAAATTAGGATTTATCTTTTCTTTTGGCTAATGATTGCCTGTTGGTCCTGCTTGAAAAATTGACAAGGCAAGTCCAATAAAGGAATGAAATGGAATTGTTATTCAATTATCCAACAAGACTTTTGGAATGGTCATTTCATTGCATCCGTTTCCTTTCTCATTCTCATCAAAATAATTAATTTTCCAACTAGACTTTTAGAATTGTCATTGTTCACTGTAGCTGAACTAATAATCTTGCATTGCAGAGTTTAGAAGATGAGGTTGTTAACGAGGCAGTGTTAAGACTAGCAGATTTGAAGTCCTGGTTCAGTTTGTCTTATGGTCGTTTTCAGGTAAGACACTTTCTGTTAAACTTATTATTTTTTTTAAGATTTTGTGATGAATGTTAAATATTATTGTTTGTATGCTAACTGCATTTTGGGTCATCGGTCTTCTTACATGCAGATGGAGCTTTGTCTTAATCCAGGCTTGGTCAAGAAATGGAAAAATATGTTAAAGAAGGAACCTGTGAAAGGGGGAAAGCATTTGGATCCTTCAACTACAGTTGAAGTGACGTTCTTGAGAAATCTTATAGAAGAATTTCTGGAGGTTGTAACTTGTTAAGCACTTTGAATCTATAGACAACAATCATTTATTATTATTATTATTTTTTTATGTAGATCATGATATTCACAACCATTTGAACATACTATTTAGACACACATATGCACTTAAAAAAACACAACATATATACTTGAAAAATGATAAGAGGAAAAAATAATGATGTATGTTTTTAAAATATTAAATAATATATATTTTTTGTGTGAACAACTGAATGATTTGTCCATTAAAAAAAAGCCAAATAATTTTAATTGGAAGCAGTAGTCTGAATTTCTTGATTTTTTTCTTTCTTTTTAGATACTGGATTCACAGGTATTTTACCAGAGACAGCTGTCTGGCGAGGATGATGAACTAATTAATGAAACTGGTTCGTGGCTAATTAATGATGCCTGTGTCCTCTATTGCGAGAGGTTTATGGAATTTCTTATTGACCTCTTGAGTCAATTGGCAACAAGAAGGTACTTTAAAATGTTTATCCACTCTTGTTAAAAAAAAATGTTTATCCACTGTCTCTCACTTATGGGTTCAGTGTTTAATTTAATATATTTTAAATTTTCAAATTTATGCATATTTTTGCATTCTCAAATGATATAAATGGGTTATTAATTTATGATTGAGTTAGCCATTATCTTTTTCTTTCTTGGCAACTATGGTTGAAGTGAAAATTGGATTCATTTTTTAGAAGATGTTGATGAAGAAAGAATACTTTTAGGCAGCCCTCATTTTTCTCTTTGTAATCTTAGAGGGTAAACATTTTTCAGTTTTCTTAATATGTCTTCTACTCTGTTTTTCATGTGTTAAAGGTATTTGAGACCTCTAGTGGCTGATGTAGCTGTTGTTGCCAAATGCCATCTGAGTGCACTCTATAGGCATGAAAAGGGGAGACTTTTTGCCCAGTTGGTTGATTTATTACAATTTTATGAAGGGTTTGAGATTAATGATCATACTGGGGTACAGTTAACAGATCATGAGGTTGTTGAATCCCATTACAGCCGACTGCAGTCATTCCAGCTACTTGCATTTAAAAAGATAGACAAGGTATGTGCATATATAATTCTGAATGAATCTTACCTCCCCCTGATATCATGCTTGTCAGTAAGATCCGATTATAATAATTTCTTCTTTCTGCTGTGGATGTAGCTGCGGGAGCTTGCTTTGACTAACATTGGTTCAATTCACACGCGGGCAAATCTATCCAAGAAATTGTCTGTTCTTTCTCCTGAGGAGTTGAGGGATTTGGTTTGCTGTAAGGTGTGTGATTAATATGTTCAACTCTTTGCTCCTCTGTTTTTTATAATCTTGATTTGGATATTCAGTTGTTCCGTGTACTGCATGCGAATGTTCACATATAGAAATGGAATTAGAAATGATTGTTACAATGTTTAAATTGCCGTTGTAATTACAATGACTTCATTTAAAGTACACTTATTCTTCCTGTCATGCTCTATGTCTTTATTAGTTCCTCTCCCCTCCCCTCCTTTTGTCCACATCTTTGGTGAGAATTGTGCGAAATGAGAAATACATCAAGTTCTGAAGGCAAATTAATTTTTTTTTTCAATTCAGTTGTCATTACTGTACTTATCTAGATAATTACTGTACTTATCCAGATAATTGAGTTCTATCTCAACTTAAAAGCTTGTTTAACCCTCCTTTCTAAATGCATACCTCATTCCTTACTTTTGATTGAAGAGTTATGATACTAGAAGTGGAATCGATCTTCTGTATATTTAAACTGTTAGTGGGCTAGCTATTGTGAGTGTTGTTAAAGGACTAAAGGACTGACATAGTTTTAATACTGGTTTTGGTGAGTGGTTTTAGAAATAGTATTACAATGCTTGCATGTTTGAGCAATACTTTGAATTTCAATGCTGTTTCTGTCATTTCTGACATTGTGTCTTTATGCAGCTCAAACTGGTTTCTAAGGATGATCCCTGGTCAGAGAGGGTGGATTTTCTTATTGAAATAATGGTGTCTTATTTTGAGAAGCAACAATCTCAAAAAGAAGCCATCAATGCTCTTCCTCTTTATCCAAACGAGCAGATTATGTGGGATGAAAGTGTTGTACCAAGCATAAATTATTCTGGAGAAGGTTGTTTAGCGTTACCAAAGCTGAACTTACAATTTTTAACATTACATGACTATCTTCTTCGAAATTTTAATCTCTTTCGACTTGAATCAACATATGAGATACGCGAGGACATTCAGGAAGCTGTTCCACATCTTCTTGCATATATTAACATTGATGGAGAAACTGCTTTTCGTGGTTGGTCAAGAATGGGTGTACCAATCAAAGAATTCAGGATCGCTGAAGTAAAACAACCCAACATAGGAGAAGTCAAGCCATCATCTGTGACTGCAAAAGTTACCTATAGCATTTCCAGCTATAGATCCCATATTAGATCCGAATGGGATGCACTAAAAGAACACGATGTATTGTTTTTACTAACTATTCGCCCATCATTTGAGCCTCTTAGTGCAGAAGAAGAAAACAAAGCCAGTGTGCCACAGAAGCTTGGCCTACAGTATGTGCGGGGGTGTGAAATTATTGAGATTCATGATGAAGAAGGGACCCTTATGAATGATTTTTCTGGTAAAATTAAGCGGGAGGATTGGAAGCCACCAAAGGGAGAATTGAGAACAGTAACTGTGGCTTTGGATACAGCGCAGTACCACATGGATGTCAATAACATTGCTGAGAAAGGGGGAGAAGATGTTTATGGTACATTTAATGTGTTAATGAGGAGAAAGCCAAAAGAAAACAATTTTAAAGCAATCTTAGAATCAATAAGGGACTTAATGAATGAATACTGTATTGTTCCTAAATGGTTGGAGAATATTTTTCTTGGTTATGGGGATCCTTCAGATGCTCAGTGGACTAGTGGGTCTAATCTATTACCTGATCTATTAGAAACAGTAGATTTCAAAGATACCTTTTTAGATGTGGATCACTTGAAAGGAAGTTTTGGTGATTATGAGGTTGGTATTTCATTTTCAGATTTATAGATTATTTTTTTGTTGCATGGAAATGATTGTTATCTTCTATCGGGAGTTATGGTATGAAATTAAGATATTGACTTCACTTGTGGCTTACTTCATGTCTGTATCTTTCAGGTTACTTTCGTAAATCATGATGGCACTGAGAACTTGAACCCAAGCCCTCCTTTTAAAATCAAGCTTCCCCGGACGCTCAAAGGAAGCAACGGTGCCCTTCCTGGGAGGGCAGTGTCTACTTCTGGTGCAACAAAAGATGTCAATATGGTTGATACTAATCATCAGAAAGAAACACTGGTAATTGAGACATATACTCCTCCTGACCCTGGTCCATATCCTCAAGATCAGCCAAAACAGAATTCAGTTAGATTTACAGCCACACAGGTGCACTCAGCTCTTAAACTCAAATTGCATGATGTGACTTTTTATGTATAATAGTATCATCTGTTAACCGTTGTGCCCCCTTATCCCCATAGAATAGTGAAATTTGATGGAATCCAAGTTATTGAGAATGAGATGGCTAAATTGATGCTTCCGCAAAGTACTAGCACAATGCTAGCATTTCTTAATCAATCACACATTTATTTTATTTTATTTTGAAATATACACCATATTTTGAATCACAACTCACATCCTAATTCCCTTGAGTATCATCGGTATTGTGAAATGAGGGTCATCTTTTTCATGACTCTTGAGTATATGGTTTTTCTCATGTATTTGATTATGTTCGTCACTTCTTTTTGATGTTCTGTTGATGGCTGTTTGTTTCAAAGCAAATTCCACTACTGATATCCAATAGAATTGGACAGCTTTGTTTTTTATTTATTTATTTTTGGCCATGTTGGCTTGCTGTTATTTTTGTGCCTTTCCGTCAGCGGTTTCCTTATCCGTTGATTTGGATCACCTTTTGTGCAACCACAGGTGCAGTTAGAGAGAGAAATGTAGAAAGTATGGGGTCCAACATTCTTACCAAATACGGCCTATTATTCCTACGTCTCTCTCTAATTGCAGTTGCAGTTCGCCTTCCTTGTACTTCACTCATATTTACTTTTTCCTTTTTCTTAATATTATATTTTCAATGTAAATTCTAAACTGACTAAAAAACGTTGAATATTCAGGTCGAAGCAATTATATCAGGCATTCAGCCTGGCCTAACTATGGTTGTTGGGCCACCTGGTACAGGAAAGACTGATACAGCTGTACAAATTCTAAATGTTCTTTATCATAACTGTCCTTCTCAGAGAACCTTAATAATTACTCATTCAAATCAAGCTTTGAATGACCTATTTGAGAAGATAATGCAGGTTTGATATTTTATTACTTCTCTGATTTATGTTCAACTTTTCTCTTTCTTTCTTTCAGATTTTTTAATTTGAATTTTGTTTAGCTTTTAATGTGGTATTGCATGGTGTGTGATATTTACGGAGTACTTCTATCATCCTATGCTGAACCTTATTCCACATCTGCCTAACCTACTTGTATAAATACCAGTTCCCTGTAGTTTCGGAAATTCCTGGGCTATATCATTATTAAACGACTCTAATAATCTTAATGTTGAGCTGAGTCTTGTACTAGCATAGGCCATTATGCATGTAATATCTTAAATTCCATGAGCTTTTGTTGTCAAATGACTATTGTTTGAATTAAGATATATCAAACTAATCAGTAACTTTGTATATTGTACAATTTTTTGTTATTTATACAATACCTGTTCCACGCAGTTTAAGATATTCCTGGGCAACATCATTATTAAATTACACTAGTAATAATCTTAATGAGCTGAGTCTTGTACTAGAACTATTGTTTTAAGTAAGATATATCATACCAATCAGTAACTTACATAATACAATTTTTGGTTACTTATTTTAATTTTTTTAATACTAGTGAGATCATCATAATATCATGCATGTAATATCTTAATCATTAGATATTAGATTTTGCAATTGAACTAAATTAAGAAGCAATGCATGCAGTAGATCTCAGTCATTTTCTAAATTGGTTTCAACTAATAATTAATTTTATTGAAGGTTGCCCAGTATTTTGCTATTATTTATCTCCTTGGGATTTACCTATACTAATCATTTGAGAGTCTGATGACGTGCTTAGTAACTAAAGTTCTCTTTCCTTCTGTACAGAAGTTTTATGGTTTTAATTTTACTCCTTTTTTTTAGAGAGATGTACCTGCCCGTTATCTTCTCCGACTTGGTCAGGGAGAACAAGAGCTTGCTACTGATCTTGATTTTAGTCGGCAAGGTCGTGTCAATGCTATGCTTGTTAGACGGTTAGAACTGCTAAGTGAAGTGGAGAGGCTAGCTAGATCTCTTCAGTTGCCAGAGGATGTGGGTTACACTTGCGAAACTGCAGGATATTTCTGGTTGCTCCATGTTTATTCACGCTGGGAGCAATTTCTTGCTGCTTGTGCCGAGAATAAAGAAAAGCCAACATTTGTTCGAGATCGTTTTCCCTTCAAAGAGTTCTTCTGTGACACACCACATCCTGTATTTACTGGCGAGTCTTTTAAGAATGACATGCGGTCTGCTTTAGGGTGCTTTCGTCATCTGAAGACTATGTTTCAAGAACTTGAAGAATGCCGGGCTTTTGAATTGCTGAAGTCAACAGCAGACAGAGCTAACTACTTAATGACTAAGCAGGCTAAGATTGTGGCAATGACTTGTACCCATGCCGCTCTAAAGAGAAAAGATTTCCTTCAGCTAGGTTTTAAGTATGACAACTTGTTGATGGAAGAAAGTGCCCAAATTTTAGAAATTGAGACTTTCATTCCAATGTTACTCCAGAGGCAGGAGGATGGCCACGCACGGCTTAAACGCTGCATTCTAATTGGTGATCATCACCAACTGCCTCCTGTTGTGAAAAATATGGCTTTCCAAAAGTACAGCCACATGGACCAGAGTTTATTTACCAGGTTTGTCCGTCTGGGCATTCCTTACATTGAACTAAATGCTCAAGGAAGAGCCAGGCCAAGCATAGCCAAACTTTACAACTGGAGATACAGAGACTTGGGAGACCTTCCTTTTCTAAAGGAGGCAGCAATATTCAATAGGGCAAATGCTGGATTTGCTTATGATTATCAGTTAGTGGATGTTCCAGATCACAATGGTAAGGGGGAGACAACCCCATCTCCATGGTTTTACCAAAACGAGGGAGAAGCGGAGTATATTGTCAGCGTTTATATATACATGCGTTTATTGGGGTATCCTGCCAGTAAGATATCAATTTTGACCACTTACAATGGCCAAAAACTTCTCATCCGCGATGTTATAAACAGGAGATGTGTTCCATATAACTTCATTGGTGCACCAAGCAAGGTATGCTATGCATCCATTACTCATAAGAGAAATGATATTTGTACAACCATTTTTTACAACTTTTGTGACAACTTTCTCCTTCATACTCATATTATGTTTTTACTTTCTCTCTCTATTGCTTTGGTTTTTGTGCCAATACCTTATTTTCTTTGTACATTTAGGTTGTCCCAAAAGTTGTCATTAAAATTGGTTGTTCAAATAGCACAACTCTACTTATAAATTATGTTTTAGTTTAAACATATTAATGATTTCTTTTATGAAGACGATGTCAATTTTGAGTTCATTACTTTTGAATACTTATACTATCTTCCCTATATGACGTTCTTGTTCATGATTGTTTCAGGTTGCTACAGTGGATAAGTTTCAAGGTCAGCAAAATGATTTTATATTGCTGTCTCTTGTGCGTACTCGATTTGTTGGTCATCTACGTGATGTAAGAAGATTGGTGGTTGCCATGTCACGTGCTCGGCTTGGTTTATATGTCTTTTGCCGCCGTTCCCTTTTTGAACAGTGCTATGAGCTGCAGCCTACATTTCAGCTTCTTCTCAAGAGACCAGACCATCTTTCCCTTAATATGAATGAAATTACATCATATACTGAACGGAATGCTGAAGATCCTGGGCCCAGGCATCATGTACATCTTGTCAGTGGCATTGAAGAGATGAGCAGTATCATAGACAGGCTGTATCAGGTATGTCTCATGTCTCACGATACTAGACATAATATTCAGTACATTATGACAGACAAGGATATGACAAAATTATAGGACATGGCATGGTTATAACAGAACATATACTTTTTGCATAAAATGAATAAAAAAACAGAGATCAGATCAAAACAGGGAGTTGATGCTTTGAAAATTAGCATGTTTTAATTGTAGATATAATGAGTTGCTATATATTATTTTATTATTGTGTTGTTTCCATCTTTATTTATGAAGGTTTAAAAAATAAAAGTAAAGAAGTTATAAAATGCAGCCAGGAGTATCTGGCGTGTTCACGTTGGTCATGAATATGATGGGCGTGGCTGGTATTCTGAAGTGTGTGCGCGTGTTGTTGGGGACTCGATTTTATATTCATCAACCTTATAAAATTATTTTCAGTTATTCTGACTCTTATCCAATTATTTCTTCAACATATTAGAGAAACATCACTGGTGATGTGGATTACACCAAATAGAAGCCTGAGTATCTCTTATCTCAAATCAAGCCATGCCATGGCAATATCAATAAAAATACAAGTCATGCTTCAAACCGATACACAATAGAGTTGTGCAGTTTGCCCATCGCCAAATAAAGTATTGACTCTTCTACTAAATTCAGGAAGGGTAATTATCAGATGTTAGTGCAGGAACTTAGATAATTTCGGGTTTATTGAAGGTTTGATGGGATAGAATATGTTGCAACCTGCTATCAGTAGGGTGCTGCATATAAGTACGTACTGGGTAGATGACAACCTAGGACTGAAGTAGTGGATGTTTTGCGGTGAAATTTGCACTAGTATTCACTAGTAATTTTGATGGTCTGTTGTTTTCTATGGTAAGTTTGATCAAAGGACAAATCTGTGTTTCTTTGCAAGGGATCTATCAGGCCTGGTCGTCAAAACAGGTTTCACCAGGTCTAGGTTGTAAATTGACTAATTGAGTGAACTATTTTAAACAGTTTAAGGATAAGAAATAAAAGCATTGCTATTACTGTCAGATATATTACATTTGTGTTACATTTAGTTAAACCATCATGTCCGAACTATTAATGGCTACAGCTTGTTTTGGACAGTTTTGTTTATATAGTTTGTTTTAATAATCTGCTGGAACCTTCTTTTTCAGGAGAAGTTTCTTTTGTGCTTGTGGTTTTTGTTGCTTTGATCTGTCTATTGTTCTTTGCTTTGTATTATCCGGATTTCATTCATGCGTTGGCAATCTTCCCTATTTCTAATAAAATCTATTATAAAAAACTATATATAGTTTCTGGGTTCTATTCCAAAAAAAAACCAATGAATTATTTTATTGTTTCCAGGAAAAAATGAGATATCAATTTGAGCAAAATGGATCTTATTTTAGTCACCTAGAGCCATCAGTAAGTACTGATATGGTGCAAAATGGGCAGCAGACTGCAGACACTGATATGCCTGAGCAAGATGATAAGCCACATGAAAGCGGTGAAGCTATAACTGTTGATAACCATGTAGATAGAGATATACCACCTGAAAGGAGCATGGAAGACGGTACTGTAGTTAACGGTAGTGCTGGTGTTGAAAACGGGAGCACAGCACCATAGAAGAAGCCCTTCAAACAAGGCGACAGGGGTTGTGCGGATTCCTATGTCCTGATAAATCAATATTGAACTGACAAGTGTAGCAATAGAAAATGAGGTTTTTTTTATGTTCAGGTTAAAAAGTGAGGTGGAGTGGAGGATTTAGTGTATTTTATGTACCAATTGTTGTTAGTCTATTATGGATGGGTTTATTGGTCAGGAAGCGATTTTTGTCCATCACATTTTGATGCACTGATGAATTTTTACTGTAGAATGTATATTTCCTTATTAGAAATTGGATGTTCTGTATCTTTGGCCTGTCGGCTATTCTAGAAAGCAAGACATGAGCCTACAATCTGGCTCTTAAATTCAATTCCAACCAGGAACACCGAAGCTGCAAATTGTTTGCCTAAATTAGGAGTTGATGAGCATTTTTCTTATATGATTGTCTACCATGTCAATTCAAGATCTGGTTAATTTTTGAAGGGATAAATAGTCACTATAGTCTTTGAAAGTGTAGCGAATGTGTTACAATTTTAAATAGTTGTGCACTATGTTAGTCAAAATAGTCTCTTATGAACCCTATAAATACTTACTCTCATATCAATCTCTATAAAAAGAGTTAATGTCAACATTAAGAGACTTTTAGTGTAGAGACTATTTTGACCAACGAAGTGCACAATCAATGACCATTTTAAAATTTGATACATATATTGAACTATTGTGGTTATTCATTACACATTCAAGGATCAAGATTTACTTGTCAAGTGATCTCTAAGTTCCAATAAACTACTACTCTAGTATTATTGATTAAGGAAATATTTATATCTCTAAACCACGAGCCAACTGATTATTGCTTGGTTTTAGCAAAAAAAACTACTAATTCTCTACAAACTATGGTTTAAATTTATGTTGGGGAGATATGCTAGCCACAACGCTCTGTCAATCGCCAATCAACACACGCGCGTTTGTTCGGCCACGTTGCTTTTTAAAAGAAGCTAATGACTTGTGCACCGGCTCATCAGGTTGAGTAATTTTTAACACTTTTTTTAATTTAAAAAAGGTCACATTCCAAATAGTCACACTCTTTTGCACGTGAAACATCAAACACCACCAGAAGCTTCATCTAGCAAGACAGTGACCACCACAACAATCACCTTCAACTTCCCTTCTTCCTGCTACTGCCATCTAAACGACTAACACCGTCCTTCAATTAGACAAAAGAATGGAGGAATCATCTAATTCAACCTCTTCAAACTTCAATCTCAATCTTTGTTTTTTTTTCTCGTCTCCATCTTAAGAAGAAAAAAGAAAAGGAAAATTGTAAGACACAACAAGTGATGATGGTGGTGGACACTCCACTCCCCCTGAATTGAAAACCTTGTGTAAAGAGGAAGATGGCCTGTGAATTTTCAAAAAGGAGATGATGGTATCGGTGAAGACTTTCCGATCCCTGATTTTTTTATTTTGATAAATTTCCAATATTTGATTTGTTTTTTTTTGGTGGTGAATGTCTGATTTGTTTTGGTGAGAGAAAAATTTAAACGTGAATAGCCGGTAGCCGAACATGGAACAAAAACGTGGCCCAATGCAAAAGCGTGTGTTCGCAGGAGTGTGTTAGAGCATTTGTCCATAACAGTTCTCAAATCGACTATTAAGAGTATAAGGGAAACAAAGATAATAATACCTGTACTTAATTACCTTTATATAATTGGTATATTTTTGAACCATTTTTTTTTTTGAGGAAAAAAAAATTGTTGTATTCATCATGACCATTAGTATAAAGTGAAAAATAACAAATTGAAAGTGACGAATGTAATATTAAATTACTAGTTAAAGGAGAATTGAAAAATAGTAATTAATTTTACATTAAGAATTGTAAGAGTGTGTTTGTTTCAAGTTATATTCGTAGATTTCTGGGAATAAAACGATAGAAATATATATATATATATATATATATATATATATATGTTTGTTACAAGTTTAATAAATTTTATTCCTAGGTATAAAACTTTCCTGAGAATAGAAAAAAAAAATTCAAAGAAAATGGTGGGAATAAATTCATGTGTATTTACATATTATTATAATCTCTATTTTTATGGTTGCTAGGAATATTATAATGTTAACCAAACATCTTTTTTCTAAATACTTTAGAATAAAATTCCTATCTTTATATTCCAAGGAATGTTATTCCTAGGAATAAATTTGATAAACTTAAAACAAACACACCATAAGTCTCATTCATTTGGGACAATTTTATAAATGTTATATTGTCTAAAATTGAAAATACTATAACATTCAGATATTTTCTCTGAACAACCATAAAACTTTGATTTTAATATTAAGGAATATACAGTGTTTTAACAAAGAAAGTACAGTTGAATTGGTCGGAAGGAGGAGTGGAGAAAGGGTAACCTCTACCATAAAAGGCTCATAGTTTATATTTACCGTAACAATATTAAATGTAGAAAGCTAAGATACTTATACAGTTATACCAATCGTTTGATATATTTTTTTGAAGGACAAAATAATACTTATACCAATAGTTTGATATATCAAGTGGTTTCTTCATGATGGTGACTGAAATTGCAAAAATAATGCACAACTATTATGTCGGTCCTATACGGTATCGTAGATTAGCTCCCAAAATATATAACCATCAATTGGCTGCTTTATGAAATTCGTGACAAAATAGCTGAAGACAATGGTGAACACCATGATATCTTAACATCTAATCTAATTATTTAATGATATGTGTTAGAAAGCTTTAAGATGAGCCTCATTCATCAATACAAAACAGACGTTTAAGATGAGAATTACTCATACTTATAAATATATTTTTATATTTTTAAGTCATTTTTATAGAAGAAAAAAAAAAGTCATTTATCATCTAATGTAAAACTCTTCACATATTATTTTTTCTATTTATCTCGTTACAACCGAGTACGTAGTTTCTATGAGAATGTTTTATGTGTGCGTTTGGATTTGAATTAGATTTCCACTCTTCCCCTTCATGTGTGAGTGTGCTTGACCACTAGAAAACTTATCTATAAAATAAAATTATATTTAATTATCTCTAAGTTGATTTAAATTTTGAATTGATTATGCTTAGAAGATACTAATGCCAACCAAAACTACAAATACTTCAGAAATTTCCAAGACACAATATCAGATATTTGTTGCATGAGACAACCTTAACTGACCTTTTCATGTCCTAATCTGACCAGAGTTGGAAGTCTGACTAGAGTTAGAATTAATAATAGTAACTCATATTTGATGGAGATTGAGCTTGTTCTATAAGCTTTGGCTTTGGGGTAGTTTTTTCTTTCTTTCTAGTCAACCCTACCTTAAGATAATATTTATATTCAAACTTTTAATTTAAGGACCAAAACAAATATCAAAACCTGAACCTCGTTTGTACAAACTTTACTGTTAAATCCTAAATCATTTTTGATATTTTTGTAGGCAAAAATGATAGTATATTTACCGCGTACTATTTTTGTTGTTTCACATAAACTATCTTCAGATATTTCTATTTAAGCCATGTCAAACACTAAATGTGACTACATCTTTCAGTTAAGATTTAAATCTTAATTTATCACGTTGTGAGAGTTTAATGCTTTCTGATCCAGTTTGTCATTTATGCTTACTCTAACTCATATGTATTTCCTTTCACAATCTGATTCAGACTAACATCATTTCAATTAAGGATTGACAAATGACAGATCAATCTTAAAACAATAATATGCAAGTTTGAACTAATTACTTAATACTTATATTCCAAAATCTTATCTTATTCTTATTTTAATAAAACCTAGTACGTAGATCTACAATTAAGCAATAATATCATTCCATAGTTGTGATATTATATCTATATAGAGATAGATATCTGTATAGATATTTTAGAATGCAATAATATAATTTAGAAATGAGAGTGCTATAGCAAACACTCTCCAACATACACATTTTAAAATACTCTATTCTATTTATTAAATTCCATGAGTCAAACAAAATTATACGAGACCCATATAAATTTCAACTAAAAGAGAGAGCGTTAAGATATATGTGTTAGAGAGTGCGTTTCTAGCGTGAAATGTTATTAATGAAATATGAGGTGCATATAATTATTATTACACCTTACCAAATTATAGTTAATCAAAATTTCAGATTTCAAGGTAGTTTAAAATGAAATTAAGTCATATAGTTCATAAATAAAGAAGGAGAATATCCAAGAATCCTTACAAATCAAGATTTTTGAGTATATTATATCCCCTGATCGAGTGCATATAATGCCTGCATCCAATATTTTGGGTGAGGTCCCTAGTTGAAAGATACAAGGCAACTTTCTACGTATAAGAATTCTATATAACTCATTGCTTTCAATTGGGTGTAGTAGTTACCTTAACCAATAGAAGCTACTTTTTGTTTGTTCGCTAAAGAATCTCGAGAGACCGATATTTATTTATCATATCTTGATGCAAATACAAAACCATGTAGTAGTTGTTAATTAGAATTAATAAAGTGAAATTCTTTTATATTATTTTTAATAAAAATTGGATTAAGAAATGTAAAGTTTATATTGACCTCAAAAAAATAAATTATATTGTTAATCATAGCATGAGAGAAATATGTATGAATAAAATGCTTTTTATTAGAAGAATATACGAGAAATAACTCTAACACAAGATATGCCAAGATAATCCATATCAAGTTGCATACATGTACAAGAAAAAAAAAGTGTGCAAATTGAAAACAAACCCAATAATCGTTAGCCCAATGAAATGACAAAAAGCTTATAAAAGATTTTGTATAGCCATCAAATTATTAATTTATAGCACGTGAGAGCTGCTTGGTTGTGATCATAGGAGGTAGTCAATTGGTTACTGAACTTTTTTTAAACAAAAAATGTATGAAATTAAATCATCGCACTCCAACTAGGATATAGCACCCAAAATATATATATATATATA
>Ga0315915_1002419_pt1 | contig 23548 bp, 5 predicted proteins | sample MpolbnodulesMG_FD_207738 | JGI IMG/M metagenome (GOLD analysis project Ga0315915, IMG submission 207738) | Medicago polymorpha root nodule microbial communities from Los Angeles, California, United States - branched nodules | ecosystem: Host-associated > Plants > Roots > Nodule | place: USA...
CTTCTAGGCATCCCCATCGCTGGACGGCTCATTCAGGAGGATGAGTTAGATCATGACCATGTTGTAGATCTGCTGGTGACTCACCTATTGTTTCCGGTGGAGGAAGCGGTTGGGCAGGTGATTGATTTTGGTGCATGTGTCACTTACACGGCCCTGAAAGAGCGTTATGAGCACCTGTTGAATAGGTGTAACCATTTGCTGGGGGAGGATTTATCAGAGGAGGAGGAGGAGGAGCTGAGTCGTATTAGGCCCGCCTGTGTGAAGGCGTTTTTGTTGCTCTTGCTTGGTTACACCCTTTTTACCGGCAAGAACAACAAAACCATTAGCCTGCTTTGGATGGTTGCGATTCAGGATTTGCCTAACATAGGCACGTGGTCATGAGGCGCGATGGGACTTGCTTTCTTGTACGAGTAGTTGAATCTTATCTTCAGCAAACATGTTGGCTCCGTTGGTGGTTACACGACCCTGCTTGTGGTAATATATTATTTTCTTATTTTTTTAAGTTAATTGTAAATGTATAGTTTTTTGTATGATACTTGTGTGCTGATATAAATCTGCCTTTTTGTGTTTGCAGGGATGGGTTATATCTCACATCAGACATGTCGTTCCGAGGAAAAAATATGATGATTACGAACGGCATAACCCGTTCGTAGGTAGATGGAAACCTAAAAAGGGTTTGCTGATGCTGAGCACTTCAAAGGCTTGATGGATTTGATGGAGCATTGTCATGTCACCTGGAGGCCGTACGAGCACCGACGAGACGTGACCACTTTTCAGGACGTGTGCTGGTACTCTGGATGGATCATGACCGACAAACAAAGGATGGTGCGTCACTTGCCGGAGCGGGTTCTGAGGCAGTACGGACATGTTCAGAGGGTTCCCCGACCTCCTACTATGGTTATGCCTCTTGCCCCAGCATATGTGGTTGCTGCCTTCTTGGAGTTTGCTCTGCATTCGTTTCCCAACAGCAGAAGGGTCACCAGGTCCTGGACGATGAGCGTTGGAAGCATTCAGATAGGTACATTAGGTGGTTCTACAGTGTATCCCATCCTCTAATCGTCAACCCTGCTCCAGAGCTTGACAATGTCATGCCGAGACCTGACTACCAGGATATTCTTGTTGACCAGGAGTGGGCCAGACATCCTCCTAATCCATTGCAGGTCATCAGCAGCATCAGAGACAGAGTGGAGCATGCGATGTAGATTTCATAGGTGGTTTCAAATCCACTCTTTTTCAGCATTTTGGATGGCCTCCAGACCAATTATAGCGTGGTTAACCATCAGCAGGTTCCGAGGAGGAGGTCTAGGAGTCATAGTCCACAAGAGCAGCAACAATGTCTTATTTTATGACTTTTTTTTTTATATTTGTAGTATTTTTATGACATTTTGTTGGATTTGGATGTAATATATTTACATTTATGCGGTTGCGCCTCTTTATGACATTTGAGTTAATTTTCGTTAAAATTGCGTTTCTAAATTATAAATGAATCAATGCATGTTCTCTAAATTATGAGTTTTGGTTGAATGAATGAATGGTTGTACCTATGTATGAACGAATGAAGGAACGAAGATAAACAGGGAACAAGACAGTAGCTACTGCCTGTCTGTTCTGGTGCATGCACAGAACCAACGTAACTTAACTCACGGTAGTGTTAAAACTAGCGTGACTTAACTGACGCTACTTTTTGTTTTAGCTTACACTAGCGTGACTTAACTCACGTAACATTTTGTACTAGCGTATGTTAAGTCACGTAAGGGTAAAAAGGAAATTTACTTTGGGAATAAGCAAAACGTTTTGGGTAAAGAGCAGAATTCAAATGTAGCCCATTTATTTTTACAGCTTACGAGACCAAGTTATTATAAGATGGACCAAAGCATAAACGGTGAAGAAGATAAACAAATGCATTACTCCCTCCGTCCCATAATAACTGAGCCATTTGTAAAAAATATTGTTCCAGGAATCTTGACCCATTTCAGTTTTCAATACACATTAATTACTTTTTTCCAATTATATCTATAATTAATATTACTTTCAATGCTCCCAATTCAATATATTCTATTTTACATTTATGAGAAAGAATAATGCACCAATACTTAACAAAGACACTCAAAACTATTTTTCTCTCTCTTTCATTTATACATTTTTCTTAATTTGTGTGAAAAATTAAACTAGCTCAGTTAAACTTGGTCGGAGGGAGTATAAGATAACGAGTCTCGCTAACAAATGTTTAAGGCATTTGTTAAAGATTTAAAAATAAAAATAATTTATAAGTTTTATGTGAAAAAGTTGTTTTTTAAACTTTTAATGGGTTGAATGTGTCATAATTTTAAAATAAAATTTTCTCTTTAAATTTTTCAAAAGTATCTTAAGAACATTTGTCAACATTTTCATTCGATAATTAATGAATAGGCATGACAACAAAATCTATGCCCGTGGGATACGCAAAATTTTTAAAATTAGGATACGATACAGTTAAGATACGTTAACAAAATATTTATATTAGAATTTATATGCATGTAAAATACTTGAAAAAATAAGCATAGATTACTCTTTAATATTATATAATCATAAATGTCACAATTTACAAAAAATAATACATGTGATTAAAATAAAAATTATAAATTTTTTCGCATAAATCATATTCTATTTTCATTCATATGTTAGGATATTAACAAATGCATCAATAAAAGAACTCAAAATGAAGTTTGTTTAATGTTGTTGATTGATTAAATCTCATCTCTCTCGTTACTTTCATCCAGCAAAAACATAATTTTTAATTAGTTAATTGAAAAACAATTATAGTGATTTATATCTTAAATTGAACCATATACATCTTCATTGAATTTTCACTGCACAGTCTCACTTTTTTACCTTTCATTTATTTTCTTCCAGGATACGTCTCTGTGAAGTATCTTATAAGTATCTGTCGAGTATCTTATAAGTATTTGATAAAATATACATTTTAAATTAAAATAATTAATTTTGATACTTCATAGGTACGTATCCGATACGGATACGTCTCCATTTTGAAGTACCCGGACTTCATAGTCGTGGGTACTCACCCGAACCAAACCCATTTTGACTGGGTTTGGGTTTTTCCCGATTTCAAAACAAGGGTACGGGATGGATACGGAGATATAGATACCCATACCCAAACCCGTCCTGAATGTATAAAATCAATTTATTACCCCTTTTATATAAATCGAAACTATAACCCTAAATCATTTCACTCACACAGCCAGAGTCTCATTCTTTCAGATAACGCTCACTTATCATAGTTCTCTCTTATCTTCTTTCATATCTCACACTCTCTGCCCCTCTCTTCTCCATCACCATAGTCATCGATCGTCACCGTCTATTTCCTAGATAATGCATTACTATATTGCACTCGGGACAGAAAAATACTTTAATTTTTATTTTTAAATTATCCACCTTGGGAGATGGGTATGAGGTGGGAATACCCGAACCTATCGGGGACGGGGATGAGATTCGATTTCTCATCCCCGTTGATTATGGATAGGGTAACGAGTATATATATGGGAGTAGGGTATGGGGACGGGAAGATAAAACTCGTCTCCACCCCACCCATTGCCATGCCTATTAAAGTTGATTAAGGATTTACTACATGCGACCTTAAATATAATGAACATAGGTTAAAGAATACATATAAGAAAAAATTGTATAAGAAAATACAAGTTAAACATTTGTTAAAGTAATAATAAAATCATTTTTTATAAAAACGTCACTTCTTTTGATTTTTAAACAATTCTATGTCGAGAATAAGTAGTGTCCAAAATTCAAACCAAACTCTTATATATATAGGATGTTCATATTAATTGAGTTAAACTCACATGAAATAATATTTTTTTATACATTTTTTACAATAACGCTTTTCCTTAATGTATTTCTTAGATCCTATTCCAGATACTAGTAAACTTTTTACAAAAATCGAAATGTATCATGTGAGTTGGACTTTTCTTAGCACTGGTTAGTTGTGAAAAGTAGAAAGCCATGGTTGTCGGGGGACTTAGGCTGACCCGTGAGAGCGATATTTCCAAGGCCTAATTGATTAATGTGTTTCTCTTTTCATTTTTTAAGCTGTTTACTTTCCCTAAAAAAGAAGTTGCTTGCTTATGAATTTTGCTAACAAATTAGTACTAATCATAAGAACATTGATTACAAAACTCATAAAAGAATTTTGTTCTTGAAAATATAATTTGTATCTATTTTAGACGAGCAGTAGTTGTTGGATAATATTACTACGAAGGTGGGGATGAGATGTTTAGGTTCTTTTGAAAGGACCCGTGACTTGATGATCCACTTTAGAGGTGAAAATGGGCTAAGACCTAAGTTTGGTCTACTTCAAAAAGTATAGGCTTGAGTCTCGTCTATTACCTTTTTTTTTCTCTTTCTATTACCTGTCATAAGCTCATTTACAAAGTCTAATCTGGCCTTTTTAAAGGTCTGATGAAATATGAAAGCCTATTAACATTTTTATCTGGCATTTGTTTCTGAATCGTCTAGCAACAAACGATAACTTGTTCAGGCGACATATTTTGGTGAATGATGACACTTTTTGTTCAGGAGATTGTGGTTTTGTGGAGGATAGAGACCATTTATTCTTTAATTGTGCTTCATATAGTCGACTTGAGTGTCCGTCTTTTCACTAGTTATATATAATAGAATATTATGGTGTGTTTGATCCATGTAACCGACCCATTTGATAGAATAAAATTCGATTGTTGTTATTTTCTTTTTTATTATATATATGAGAAAATAAGAAGTGATAAGATGACAAGTAAAACGAGAGAGGGATCAAATTGAGCTAAATTCCACAATTAAATGGTCATGGAATTGTGATGGGTTGGACCAATGAGTCACTAAAAATTATTCTAAACAAAATTGATTAATATATTAATTGATTCCTTTTTAAAGTTTTGGTATTACATGCTATTGACATACTAGTGGTTTAGCCAAATTTGTGACAAGGAAAGGGACAGTGATGTTTGTCTTGATACAACAGATTGATGTTGATGCTTGCATGAGGGTGAAGTGTATATTATTTGTTAGTATCCTCAACATGCATATGTATCAATATTCAAATGAGAATGAGATTATTGTCGTATTAACAACATCATTGATTTGTTCATTATCGTATATTAATGTATGCTCCACTGTATTTTGTCCTCTACTTTCCCATAACCTGTTCATGTTCTGCACCGAAGATATAAGCAATGTTAATCCATCATTTTATTCTACGACATTCTTTTCATTTCAGTGGACCATAGAAAAAAAAAATCAAATTAATACTTATTATATAAAGTTGGAGTACTGTCAATTTGTCACATATCCAAAAATAAGATATTGTAGTATCTTATATATAGATGGTATTTGTCCAATAGCGAATTTGTTGGTTGGTTAGGCTTTCCTTTTCAACAGAATAAGATTTTTATTCCTTCTCTTTTGGTTAGATCTTAGACATGTTATAAATCCTTAACTAGTGGTCTAGTACTATAATATTTGTTGGGGGGTACAAACTGGTATAATATTTGTAATTTAATTATTACGTTTCTTGCAAATATTTGTTGAAACAACACTAACATAATCTGGGGCCTCATGGACCAAAAAAATAAAAATAAGTATGGATCTTTACAAACAAGTCAGTTAATTTACCATGCAACTAATATTCACCGTTCAACGAGTCTCATTTGAGTGACATTGATTTTTGATGATATTGATGATTCTGCCTCTAATTCTTTTATAACCAATCATTCTCTTTCATCAAAATGATTTATTTTAACCATTCGTTTGTCATCGTTTAGCTAGCCTAGTATAGACATATTTTTTTAAATAAACGAAGTCAAACTCTGTTCATGACATCCGACTTAACCATTTTGATATTTTTTGTCAATTGAACTAGGACTTATGGACCGGTCATGTTATCTTTACTGCTTTGGAAAGAATCTTTCATTTTGTACCAATACCAAAAAATCAGAGATACAATAAATCTGCATGATAAAAGAGCAACAAAGTTCCATATTTGAAATTGAATTTGGAATAAGTGACATGTCTTCTGACTCCTTTATGAGAGCAAGTACCAAAGGAATTAACAATGGTATGGGTGCTCATTAAGTTACACTGTGACACATTGCAAAGCAGTGGACTCATCTACATGATCATGATTCTGTGAAGGACTCAAGGTCACAAAATTCAACTCCTGCTGGTAATTGTATTATTGTATATGAACTATTGTCCTTTTTTCTATGACAATTATTTTTAACTTTTTACCTAGCTATGAGTTAATATAGGCAGGCTGGTTGTTAGAGAACAAGAAAATGCATGAAAAAGTTATAAACGAAATTATTGAGATATATTTAGAGGTCGGTGATTTAGAGGTCAATGATCAATATAACTATTGATTTAAAAATATTACTCTAATTTTCGTGTGTAGATTTTGAGTCATTTGCGCACAATTAAAAAGACTAATCTTTCAAAACAGATAAAATTATAGTGGAAAACAACGCTCTTTCTCAAGAATTTTTATCTTGGCAGTATTCCTAAACAGCTCATGGCCTCTTATATATTAAACTAGAAGAGAAATGAATCATTTCATCAAAACGCTCTTGCATCAAGAGATTTTTTTAATTGGTGCTACAAAGGTTCACACTTTTTATCAACTGTTGTATCTCTTGCATTATTTATAACTAGATTTCATTTTAAAATTGTTTCAACAGCCATTTGATGGTAAAAACTGCTATGAAAGGAGCATAGAATAGAAGTACTATACCATACGGATGGATACAATAGAAAGTAGAAACCTACTTCTAACTCTATTCTAATCTGATTTTTTTTTAAATGCCCCTAGTTAATTTTGTTTTCGAAAAAAATATTGTGGTCAAATGGATTTAGATGTTTTGAGTTGAAAATATCTTTTGAGTATAGTAAAGTGTATCTAATGAGTGTTCATACTAATTTTATTCCAAAAATACCTTTAAACTTATATAAAATGAAACTCATTTGTTTAAAGAAGATGAACTTTTAGGTAAAATAAAGTTCATAATAAATTAGGGAGTATGCAATATATATTTTCATTTATTATTTTTTAGATAGACGCATATACATAAGTGAAAGAGCTGAGATTTGAACCTCGATCACAGCGTCGACCTAACAATTTTAACATTTTTGTCGGTTGAACTATTATTTGTGGATTCCTTCCATTCTTTTTTTATCGTCAATTTTCTTATGTTTCTATTTATCGATCATTTTAAATTTCAATGTTGTCAAAAAATATTTATAATATCTTGCTTGTATCTTGTATATAAGACATGGGGGATTGTTGTTTAAGCACTAGCTTTTTTTCACCAAGAAAAACCCTTAGTTAGAGAATGGGAACATAGGAAGAACCAACCAATAGTAAAGGACTACTATATATAACTATTGATTGCATCTCAATGTGCGTGGTACAAATGATTTTCGTTCCTACAACCCCTATATGCCCTATCAATGGAATGATTACAGTCCTATGTAAGACATAGGGGCAAATGAAGAAAATCTAGATTATGGTCACATGTAAGAGTAAGACATGTGAACATTGCCAGAAACTAGAGTAGAAGCTAGTAACTAAATAATTGGCCTAAAGGCTTATAAGGGATTTGATAAATTTGATCTAGCAAAGGAACTAATACATTATTGAAGTGTTTGCCATGCACTATTTTTTCCTTTGGCAAATATTAATGTGTTCTAGACATATCATAAATAACTTAATATAAAAACATTCTTTTAAAAGTAGTATATTCTATTTTGAGGTTGTTAACATGTATGAGCACAAGTTAGCAAGACCTTTCTTAAAAGACTTAATTGAATGTTTGATCCCTTATGTTTATTTTAGTTTTCATGTTGATCCCTTATGTTTTAAAAGTTTCAAGTTGGTCCCTTACGTTTTAAAAGTTTTAAGTTGGTCCAAAATGTTACTCCCGTTGAAATAACTTAGTCCCTTCAGTCACATAACGGTTAAAGATTTGGATTGACAATATGGGGGTGATGAAACTTAATTTATTTAGAAAATCAGTTTTAAAACATTATTTTGATTTTTTTGTTTTATTAAACTCAATATTATGTTGCAGAATGGACTAACTTATTCCAATATGAGTAATGTTTTGGACCAACTTGAAACTTTTAAAACGTAAGGGACCAACTTGAAACTTTCAAAACATAAGAGACCAAATTGAAAATTAAAATAAACATAAGAGATTTAACATGCAATTAAGCCTTCTTAAAATGATATTTAAATACCATTTCAATTTTTGGGGTTTTGCATTTATGGCTACTTTTAAAATATCCAACTAGGATGTTTAGATATTGCTACACAAATGGTCAAAAATTGAACCTAAACAAACTGAGTTTAGATTATTTACGCAAGCATCGATAATTGAAATCTCGAATCATTTACAACAACAACAACCAAGTCTTAATTCATAACATAATGTCGGCTATATGGATCAAATTACGTCATAATGTTATATCATAAACCATATTTGGATTCAACCGATTAATCTCTAAATCTTTCTAATCATTTAAGCAACAATTTTGTGTCTTTTGAATCACATTGGTTTGTAAGAAATAAGGAATGTTTACAATCTGTTAATATTACACATCAAAGTCAAACATAATATACAAATAAAGATAATACAATTCAACTGTACTAAATTGACATTTCTGCTATCAATCAACAAGACAAATCTGTCAATTACCAAAGGTTGCTTAACCTGCAAGTTCCATTCAATTCATTGTTTTACAGTATACAAGCAAGACTTATTGAGCCTTTTTTGGACTACCATTTTCCTGTGGATTATGAACTGGAGTTGATGAACCACTCCTTCTTGAACCACTATGACCTGTTATGGTCCTTCCCATAAACTTTCCTGCCTTGCTAAGTCCGCTACCAAAGGCTCCAAAACCACTGCCAACAAGTCCAGCTCCAGCGCCAATGCCGCTTCCGACAAGTCCAGCTCCGGCGCCAATGCCAGTTCCAACTAGTCCAACACCGGCACCAATGCCACTTCCAACTAGTCCAACACCTGACCCTACTGCATCCATTGTGCTACCTATGACGCCGGCGGCTTTCAGTTTCTTCCTTTCTTCTAATATAGCTTTTTCTGCTTCTAGTGCAGCCAATTGTTCCTCCTTGTTAAACTGGTAATACAGGACCTGAAATTCCAACCCCATGATTAGTTTAATAAACTAAAGAAATTACTGGCCCAACACGAGGTTTCTGAATAAGTGATTGTCTGATAATGAGCAAAAGGAACATCTGTCTTTCTGGTTTCTATTTTTTTTTTTATCTCTGTCCCTCATTTTAAGACTTGCTTACAAAGTTCACGGGAAGTAAGAATAGTAGTTGTGAAAATTTGTCAAAAATGTGATGCTTTTCCATAAGTACCCTTACAGTTATTGATATCATGAGAGAAAATGATTTTACGTTTTTCAATTGTAAATTAAATAGAAGTATTTTTGTAAAGAAATTATCAATGCATTTGAAATTTTCAAAAGAATTATATTAAGTGACAATGAATTAAACTGAGTCATAAAATAAGGGACAAGGAGTATTTATTAAGAGGAAGGGGGAGCCCCTAGATCATGCATTCCCTTGTGATGATTCCAACTTTATCACTTTCAATTATAAAGCTAGAATAAGTCCAGAAGTTGAGATCTGGCTTTAGATGGGGGCCTAGCTAGTCGACAGTGGGATTGGTCCCTCGGATTTGTCGGTCCTTGGGCCGGATACCGAGTTTCCAAAAAAAATGTTCAGAAGTTGAGAATTAGGCCTAACTCAATTCCAAAGAGGACTTTTTGACCACATCTCTAGTCGATGCATGACTACCTTACGTCCAGGAGAGCGTAGACAAATGTGGTTGTCCAATAACAGCACTCCTTCAATACTAACTTAGAATTTAAATTTAGGCCTAACTCAACTCCAAAAGCCAGCTAAAGAAGTAAGGATTGGCTAAGCCTTGTAAGGAAAATTTCTGCCATATTCCTAGTACATAATCTCAATAATAAACATTAATAATAAGACCAAAAACCTAAAGTTAAGACAAAAAAAACACTTTCTCATTCCATTTCTCAGTTTCCACCAAAACGTGTAAAATATACTATGTGCAGCCTCACAGCAATGGCCCTGTCAAATATAAATAACTAGATCACTGCATGTACCTTTACGGTCAAGGTTCCTCGATCCTTCTTATCTTTCACCTTGAGTGTATCAAGTGATGACAGCAGCCTCAATTCAAGCTCTTTTTCAGTTTGTACTTCCAAATCAATAAGGGGTAATTTTACGATTCCCAATCGCTTATCTTGCCCAATGTCTTCATCAAAAACCTGTTATGAGAGTCATGCATTTATGTTAGTTGTATTAAATCAAGTAGGATATATAAACAAGAGTTTTATGCATAGACTCTGAAAAAATAATTGCATACTCATCTAATTATATCTCATTCTGTAGATATTTGTTGAGATATTTTAGAAAGTGACAACAAAGTAGTATCACAGTAAGATATGATTGGATGGCTGTATAAAACTTTTTTACACTGTTTGTTAGTGTATAGTCAATACACTCACTCTAAACAATTTTTGCCAAGTTATTGTGAGAGAAAACAAAAAAAATATTTCAGAATAATATTAACATCTAAAACTATATGTAGAGAAATGAAACCCTGTTTTGAACTCAGTTAAAAAAAAAAAAAGTAACATTTCTCAATATTTTAGTGGTATCCAGGAATTTTCATAAGGTGGTGTAAAATGCTCCATCCCACAATATAAGTCATTTTTTTTTCCTATTGTATCCCTCACTATATTTTATTACTCTTCCTTGTCCAGTTCATGTAATCTCTCTTTCTCGTACCATTAATAAAGGTTAATCCTAACTCAGAGTTTTTATAAAATCAACGAAATTAACTAAATTTCTTAATTCATATGCCATTAGCTAAAGTGACTTGTATTGTGGGATGGAGGAAGTATATACAACACAAGAATTTTAATTACAAAGAAAATATAGCTTATGAAAAAGAATGGCTCTAGGATCAGATTTAGAGGTTCAAAACACCTGAGCTGTGAAACAAGAGTAATCATGCATACCAAGAAATATATAATATGATTCTAATAATCTTCATATAATAACATGTCAGAACCGTATGTAATATATGAAATAAAATCATTTTAAATTTCTTCCATTATGTAATTGAGTTTAATGATGAGTCTTTGTCGATGTCAATTAGTTTTACGCCGATGTCCTATAAAATCTCATCATATTGCCAAGTAAGCTCATTTTATAACTGCACTTTAAAAATAATTGTTAAATACTAAATTTTCATTGGACATCAGTGTAAACGAATTTACACTGATAATGCATCTCTATGTAATTAGCATCTATGAAGCACTGAGACAGACACAGACACCTGACACATCTGACACGGCACTGACAATGACACATACAAAAATAGTAATTTGAGAAAATTAATTAATTGAATTTAGTCGTGTCGGTTTTGGAGACCAGACATACCTTCAATCAAAAGTATCAGTGATTCAGAGATTAGTATACTTTAAGAGGACATGGTTTGAAAACAAAGGATTTAGCATAAAACCATAAGAAAGGAAGAAGAAGAGAGCAGCATAAAACCTCAAGAATGAGTGACTGGGTCTCCTTGTCTTCTGCAATCATCTCAAATGTTTGATCCCAAACAGGATTCAAGTTGTTGTTAATAACCTTGGTTTTAACCTTGAATAAAGGTCGAATATACAGAACAACATAAGGATCAGATTTTCCAATCATTTCCATATTTTTTAAATCGGTCGCTTTCACTATAGTCACTTTAAGGCTTCCATGAGGTTTAAGCTCCAAGTCACTGCAGGAAAGAAAACAAAAGTTTCACTCAGAAGTAAATTTCAAACTCAAATTGAAATTGTCGTCTACAATCAGAAAGACAAAAAAAAGGCATAAACTTTTGCAATATTCATATTTACCTGATATCAACAGGTATACCACCAAGTGGAACAACAATCCTATGTGGCCATTGGAGCATATCAGTAACAATTGTGTTCACAGTATCCTACAAAATGGCAAGTAATAATAAAATTAGTGTTACAAATGTTGCTTAAACAGTACAGCGAAAGAGCAACGTTACAAATGTTGCTTAAACAGTACAGGGAAAGAGCAACACAAAACAGATAGAACTTACATCAATCATATCTGAAATTCCAGGAAGAGCAGTTAAACTTCCACCAACAGCTTTCAGAGTATAATCAATTTTCGGCTTTGGCTGATTCAATTTTAATGGAAAAGTCAGTTAAGATGGAATCATGTATTTGGCAAGGATGATAAAGTTTTCAAACATTCAATTAGAATATCAATTTTCGCCAGGAGAAGAGTGGACTGTTAAATTATATAAAAGATTGCATCCCCTTGAAAGGTTCATGGTCTTAATGATGTCCCAAACTTCATCACTTAGGTGAACCAGTGAAGCTTTTTATAATTTGGATTGGGCCTACCTAAACCCTACAAATCGGCTTTTAAGGTGAGAGATACCTCCTACTTATAAAACTTGTTTTCAAGTCATAAATCATCCGATATGGTAGGTACTCACAACACACCCTCCTCACGTCTAGGACTGGACATACCCAAGTACCAGATAACGGGTGACCAACGAATTATACACATGCTCTAATATCATCTTAGAATTTGGATTGGGCTTAATTCAACCCTACAAAACCAGCTTTGTAAGGTGAGAGATGTCTCTCACTTATAAACTCATTTTCATAACATATCTCATCCGATGTGAGACTCTCAACAAAGTTGATATTGAAATGCAAGTGATATATGTTTAATGTGAAGCAACCTATTATCCACCTTTTTGGTTTTGCCTTCGACCAACCATTGTCTAAGTAAGCACAAATTCTTATAGAAGAAAGAGAAAAAATGTCGCAACAATCCCATCTTGTAGTGACAGCATGCACATGAAGCATCAAGTAATTAATGATTAAATCAAATGCTTTAAACTAAATTTGCACCAGTCCGTCCACATGACTCTAAATGAGATATTGGAAAAATAAAGTACATTGTTTTTATAAAATCTTAAGAAATAAGCCATTATATACTTCCATATTTAATTTCATGCCTTTACGTGCAAACTAATTTTATTTCCCTCCATATCCCCCAAAGATTACCTCGGCAAGAAGAGCAACAACAACAGCAGAAATGCAAGGGATCTCTTCAGCAAGTTGGAATATAACACGGGCAATAGTGAAAACTTTTAGATCCTTCAACTGAGGCAAACAAAAGCAATAAAAATCAAATTTTGACAAATTAAAAAAGGGACCTGGTGATATTCATATTCAACAGAAAATATTCTGCTATGTAAACCTGAATAGGGATTGATGCAACAAGGGCAGCTTCAACTGCCAAAATAATACTGGGATCACCACCCCAACGGAGATCTACGTCCATTATGATTTGACCTTTGGTAAGACTCTGCACACGAATACCTGTGTGGAGGGTGAAATTATGCACATATGAGTATTTTACATGCAAAAACATTTACAACATTGCAGTGTTATAAATACCTTGTTATATAACACTGCATACAAGGGTGTCATGATAAATTGAAATACATATAAAGAGCTAAGGTGCTATGATGAATTGCATTTACATACTACCTGTGTTCCTAAATATAGGACCAACCCTATTGACTAAATCATGAGAGTTAAAAAAGTTGACAAAAGTATTTAATTTATTAGCAATTAGCATTGTTTTCCAAGTTTATCCTTTAAAGTATTTATTGCTTACTTATTGGTTACAAAAAAAATGTAAAGTTATCAGGGGTATTTTAATAAAGAAATAATTAATTGAGTTGAAAATTTGAAGGGGGTCTTATAAAAAGTAGGGTTAATAGTGCTTTACCCCCCTATAATATAGGTCATTTCCGGTTTTACACCCTGTAAAATATTTTTTTTGATTTATCCCTCTGTAAAATATTTTTGTTTTGATTTACCCCCCTAATAGGTCATTCAAAAACCAATTTTTTATTTTTTTCTTCAGAAATTCTGGTTTTTGAATGACCTATTAGGGGGGTAAATCAAAACAAAAATATTTTACAGGGTGTAAAACCGAAAATGACCTATATTACAGGGGGGTAAAGCACCATTAACCCTAAAAAGTAAAAAGAAATTTCTCAAGATCTTATATTTAGGGGATGGAGGTAGTAGTCTTACTGAATGCTGTGCCTAAATTAGCAGTTAATAACAGCTCCATAAGTAATTTAAATACACTTTTAGCAGAAAAACAAGTCAGCAGTTAATAAAAATCTTCTTTATGCAACGCGTCCATATACTTTATGGATTTTGACAAAAAACATTATTGTCGAAAGGCTTGGTAGTGTATAGTTCTATTTGATCCGGAATGTTCTGGACGTCCGGACCAGTTTGACTGGAAACCGAGCCCTGTGACTAGTCTGGACCCGGTCAAGAGCATTTATGTCATTGTGATTACATTGTCAAACTCGGCCCTTAGAATCAGTCAGGTTAGTCCAATTCATTGAAGTGGGAACTGAACCGATGAGAGAGGCACAGCACTACACCACACTCGCCTTCAGTATGAATATGTCCATTTTCTTTATATATACTACTATATCAGGATGCTGTAATTGTATAAAAAATCCCAAAACTGAATTGGTGAGGATTGAACTCGGGCACAGGTAGTAGATTTAATAGCAATCTTCTGCCACACTAAAGTTTTGATATCTACCACCTATTTTATTTAAACAAAAATATTTTCGGTCAATGTTTTTATAGATAAGTTTAATCGGGTTAATCCTATATATTTTCAGTGTTCTAACCGAGTCAATCACTGGATTGAAGTCTTATAACATAGCAGTGTATGACAAGAATTACATTCATCTTTAAGCCACGTTAAAATCCATATTTATTTTATTTATCTGTGTCATCTAGCTTACTTTAAGGTATTTACTTTTCATTTATGTAAAGAAAAAGCTGATTATTCCCCGAAAAATAAGCTGAAACAAACATTACCTTACTAGGGAAAAGAATGTAAATAGGAAACACTAATGTTTGGTAATACCTTCAATTTTTGGAGCTACGTTTCCAAGTGACAGCTTGCTGAACTTCAATGAAGTAATTCCAGGAGGTCTGTACTCTTCCAGTAGAGGTTCAACAGATTCCTTGATCACCATCGTTGCAGCCTAATGGTCAACAAAACCCATTACAACCAAGTCGTCTATTTAAACAGACCAGGGGAAAACCACTGTATGGACAAACAACTTAATTAAGTGCTAATAGCATAAGCATTTATCATATAAGTGCTTATGTATAAGCTATTTCAATAACAGAAGATAAAATAAAATAAAACTGGTTTCATGTAAGCTATAAGTTATTTTCAAAAGATATATCCTGGAGAGTTTATGAAAATAAGCCAAAACCAGCTTATAGATATGTCATGTTTTCATAATTTCTCCCAAACAGTCTCACAAATGCTTATTATGTCAATGGGGTGTTAGATGCAATTTTGATTACAAATAAAATATATTGTTCAAAATAACATGCCCAATTACAGAACAAAAACGAGGTAAGCATTAAGCACTTGTAAGATTGTTTTGGAGAGCTTATGAAAACAGCATATGACATTCTTATTTTCAAAATCTCTCCAGGATAGCTCAGGAAAACATCTTATAGCCTATATAAAAACAGTTTTATTTTATTTTATCTTTTGTATAAAAAATTGCTCATACATAAGAGCTTAGATGATAACCACTTATTCTTTAGGCTCTTAATTAAGTTGCTTATCTAAACAAGACCTAAGTTCTAACATCTAACATGAAATAAATCTAGCAAGAAATCGATACCACACAAATAGTTGTAAATTGTTAAACAAAATGAACAGCCAGGCATACTCACTTCTGCTACAAATGGCCAAAGTTTGCTCAGGAGCTTGTTTAGCCATTTCACCTGAAAAAAGGTGATGCATCCGAGAGTCAGGAACAACAGAGTTACACAAATAATAAGTGCACATAAAATAGTTTCAAGTGCCAGGTAATATATAGAAATGGAAAAGTCTCACCTGCTCATATACAGGAAAAGATATCCATTCAGGAATATTCTCCCCACAAATTTTCTTTAAATCTTCTCTGTTGAGGGATCCGAGGATTTTGATGTCAACAGCCTTCAAAACAAAAGAATGACAAATGTCAAGACAAGAAAAACACCAACAAATTAAAACAGGATGCGTATTTTAATAGAAAAAAACGGTCAGCGATGAAGAAAACTCAATATGATATCCCAATTAATGTCATAGCATTCATCATCATATGAGCCCTCTGATAAGTATTTAAGCACTAGGAGAACTCTTCCTTAAAAGTTAACTATCAAAGGGAAAGAACCAAGTCACTTAAATATTTCACCAAGCATCCCATACTACTTGATGTGGGACATGGGAACCCCATAATACCCAAGTTTGTATCCTAGCACCACCCCTCAGAGCCTACATCCCAGCTCTGATACTCAATTGATAATCATTCCAGCACTAGGGGAACTCTCCCTTAAAATCTAGCTATCAATGAGGAAGGACCAAGCCACTTAAATATAATGTCGCGGGTCTTACAAAGGCTTAACTGCACCCTAGAGTGTATCCACGTCTCAGCCTTAACAGATGAGGCCTGCTATGACAAGGGATAGAAAGGCACCACCTCTAACAAGGTAGTCCTATGGTGATATAATGCCTTCCGGATACGAAGACCATTAAATTACATTGTTAAGAGTCACAAGCTCGGCGTACTTCACCTTATCTATTAAGGTGCCTGAACTGGCAGTTGAACTAGCACTCTCTCCCTCGGTAACGACTGTAAGAGAGATGACTGTCTACCTGATTCAGTCTAATGGCAGTGAGTACCAGACTGAAGCATGGGTACTTCAAAGATGGAGAAGTACCGGTACCGGGTACGCGTATGATACTCGTAACTTAGTACCGAACTGTACCTATTTTTCCTTAGTTATTTCGTCGTAGTTGGTGCAGCAAAAACATATGGGCGTTAAAAAAATAACCAAAATTATCTTGCTTTTGATGAAAATAGTAGAGGGGATGCACAAAAAAAAAAAAAAACTCTCAAGCAGCATGATGATAGAAGTGTAGTAATTCACTTGAAAAATTTGCCGTATTACGTACTGGTACCGGTACCTATGCATCATAGGTACCAGACTATTGGATAGCCCGGCCAGTTATGATGCATATGCATGGATACGGTACCCGGTACGGGTACCAGTACTGGTACGAACTACAGCAAATCTTAAAAATTGAAGGTACTGGTACATTAATATGAAGTACCCACTATTGGATTGATTTTAGGTTCCTATGATGCAAAACAAATCGAAAGTAATACTATTGATATACATGTTCCTCTAGTATTCAATTTCACACACAATTATCATACTAAATGACTAGTTATCAAACTTCATTTGAGGTTTGCTACTGTTGGCCTCAATGCACATGTCCATAACATATTGTCTATTATGCTTTATGTAAACCCTTTTCTATGCTCATAAAAATTTCTCCTAAAAAACATAAAACAATATAATAGACAATAACAGAACGAAGCTAAAAACCAATCCAATCCGAAATAAATTGAATCTGATCGAATTTCACTTAAAAATTAAGTCCTATCCACAGCAACCCTGGTGAACTAAAAGACCAATATCTCATACACTAAATCAGTTGTAGAAGGCAATGGAAGATTTCATTTTACTGCAATGATGTAGTATAAAGTCAAGATGGTCTGCTTCTCCATTTTACTACAGGACAGTAATTAATTGATGAAGCATCTCCTAAAGTTCTCTCTCTAAAACCAATAACTTCAGAAAAGCATACTCAATTCTCTTCTTACACGAACTTGTTTTGAGACATCTGTTTGGATAAACAGCTTATTTGCAGCTTATAGCACAAGCACTCGTCATGATAAGCGCTTATGTATAAGCTCACATAAGCTATTTCTGTAGCAAAAGATAAAGTTAAATTATTTTTTTATATGCTATAAGTTGTTTTTATAAGCTATAATACAGAACTTATGAAAATAAGCTGAAAAAAGCTTTTGAAAATTGTCAGAAGCTGTTTTCATAAGTTCTCCTAAACAGACTCACAAAACTTATGCTAGTAGATAAACTCAAATAAGCCAATCAAAACATGCCCCATATTTCATTCTATAATGTCTTCCTTTCACCTATATAATAAGCTTTACTATAATCCACTAGTAGATTATTCGCAACTCCATGAACCCAATGTCCCCCAATTTTTAATTTCGAGAAATTCAAAAAGCCACACACTAAACCCAACAGCGCTTAGATGGGACAGTTCAGTTCTCTTCCAGCTTAACTAGAGATCCTAGGTTCAAATTCAGCCCTAGAAAGACTAAAACTCATGAAGAAAAGCTTTGACATCAATTGTGACCCTACTCAACTCAAAGATTAGTCTCTACAGTTGCACACAGAGAATACACGATTTACAACAACAAAACTCATACACCGATTAAATTTCATTTCATCAACTACCCCAGCTAAATCTACACTAAATTTTAAACATTCATAACCAAAATCAAAGTCAATAAATAGAACAACACTATCTTCAATACCAATCAATGAAACAAAACAAAACAAAACCATTATTCATACCTTTGCAATTCTCTTGGCACTTCTGTATTTCATCATACGAGCCCATCCTGCCATCAATGCTATGCCAAATAGCATCCCCATAAAAATCCCAGAAATCAAACCCATCTTCACAGATTCAAAACAACACCTTTTCCCTTTCAACACAAACCAAAAACACAAAAACCCAAAATTCAAAACCAAAAACCCACATGAAAAAAGAACTAAAAAACAAATCTTTAATACTCAAATTACAAAAACAAAGTCAAAGGCAAGTAAAAACCTAAACTTTACATGAAAATTGAGGAAAAAAACTCAAAGGGTATTTTTATTCTTACCTTAGAAGATGAACGCTAAATGGAATGAGATTCTTGAAAGAGAATAAAAGTTAACAAAAAGTGTTGATTTTTGTTAATTTGCTGCTATGAGTTGTTGTGGGACTCTTGATACACTGTGTGTGTGTGTTCAAAACTGTAAAAATGTAAACTTTATTATTTTTGTGGGTTCAATTCAATTCATATAGTTTTCACGAGATTGAATTGTATAGAATTGAATTGAAATGAAATGAATGCATTAAAGTTTTGTAGCTGAGCTGTATTATGTAGGGACTTCACACATTCAACACTGTTTGCATTCTCTGATTTTTATACTTTTCCAATTCCAATTATGTGATCACAATATGAGTCACAATATTGTCACAATAATTTATTTATTTGAGATCTAATAATGTTTTTTTAGCTTGATCGATAAAAATGTCAAAATGTTAAGTCGGAAGTCATGATCGAGGTTTGAACCCCCGACACATTCATTTGAGTGTATGACTTTATAATGACTTTGTCATTTTATATATCTACAAAAAAATAAATATAATTTGTCTTAATACAAAGTTTAGATGAGTGCATTCTGAGATTCAATGTACCGTCTATTAAAAAGATCCTCACACCCAAGTATGTTCTTGTAAAATATAATGAGTCAATTTCTTATTATTCGAGTCAACTTTTATTGACTTAGATCTATCGCATTCAGTCACAAAGAAAGCTAGTCTAGGGTAATTAGTTTTTTAGATTTTATGTAAAATATAAGTCAGCCTAAAAAAAAGTCAAATTTACTAAAAAAAAAGTTATTTATATTTAATGGAAAAACTCATTTAAATATCTATATTAAATATTTTTGAAGTAAATAAGGAATAAATTAAAAAAATACTACCATTAAATTAAATAGGTAAAAATTAGTTAGATTTTTTTACAATGGTAATCAAGATTTGATATTTTTTTTCTACTTATAAGATTGACAGAAGAGAGTAACAATCTCCATCTCCATAGTTATAGTGCTGCATTGACAAAACTTCATCATAAGAATTTTTTTTAAGTAAAAGAGATATAATAGCACTAGTCCACCCTAGAAGTCGCCATACTTCTACTCTACTATTACACTTGATGTACTAATTTAAGGAACTAAAACTTCATTTTGGTTTTAAATAAATGGACCATAAATGCATTTAAACATATTAGTTATTATAATTATAATAATATCTTTATGAGAACTATTAATGTGTGTCATTAGAGCACATATTAAGAATCTAAATGTAGATATATAATTTGTATTTGAATTTTTATCATAAATACACGAAATGACAATAGTCATTAAAAACTCACACAAGGTGAAAGAGTAAGGGTTCAAACTTCAATCAAGATGTTCACCTTAACAATTTCGATATTTTTATCAATTGAGTTAAAATTTATCGACCGTGTAATCAATAGTTTAAAAAAATATTTTTTCAAACTTGTGTATATAAGACACATGTTAGCATGTTTTTATTTATTTATTTATATTCTTGTAATAATAATTTATATGGATATCAATGTCAATTACTTCAGAAAATGTACAAGACTTGAATCTTGACTGTGTTGGACCGTTAGGTAACGGAGAAATCGGAGCAAAACATAAGGAGTTTGTCTCTTTCTGGCTGCTTTAACAATGACCTATCATATCCAAGATACTAAGCAAATTTATGAGGCAATGTAGGGTTCCTTGACTTTTCAGCCAGGTAAGGTAACGTCAAGACATTTGGGAGGTTCATCTTAAATCTTCCTTTACCATCCTCACTACCAGTGTGAATCATTAATAATTTAATTTAGCAATAAGACAATTTGATTTTATAATTAAAGAATATCATACCTCAAAAAAATTTAAAAATATCAATCACATTAATGAGACAATTACAATGACAAGCCTATGTTAAGGAAATGGATAAGATAAACAAGCATCATGCATCAATAGTACAATGTTAGGGATCCACCGTCTTCTTTGAAAGAGTGCCACATATGTTGATTGAAGTTTTTGAAGGACCTTGATATGGTTTATGGATGGATCAGATGTGGAACTTGCATGTGGTTTGGTAGACCATATCAAGAAATTAGGGGAAGTTCGATAACATCAAATAATGTGTGTTATATCTGATCAAGACAAGAACATGTTTGCCCTAATTTCTTTGAATATCCTAGATCTCATGTGGAACTCACATGGTTAATAACATTTGCTCATATTATTCAACCAAGTTTGATTCGTCCCAGGGCGAGTACGGTTGAACCCAATGAAAAAATTTGTCTGGCTTATCCATAATTTGTTTATGTTTAATTTACGTTTTTAACTTGTGTTGTTGTTGCTGTTGTTTTTTTGAAGGAAAAATATTTTCTATTATTTATAATTATAATAACTATATTTTATTTATTAAAAGTGTCGGCAAAACAAAATTCAACTTTTTTTAATTTTTATTACTCATAATAGTGAACATTGATTTTTTTTTTATAAAATGTTAAAAAATTAGTATGATTCTTATAAAGAATAAAATGATGTTTTTTCTTATGAAATAATATTTTCTAAAATATAAAAGCCGACAAATATCTCTTTATTACATAAAAATGATCGTTAACTTAATGATTTATGAAATAGGTGTATCAATACACCTTAATTTAAGGGTGTATGATAGAAACTCCCTTATTTTTATAGTATATTGTTTAATTTTTTTCATTAGTCCGTTATATTTTTAATTGTAAAAATATATAATGCGCATCTTTTAAGTATTTAAAGATAATTAATCATTTTCTTAGGGGAAAGATAATTAATCATTGTAAATTTTGAAATCTTGTAATTTATTAATATTTTTATAAGTAGATCAAGTAAGTCTTCAATATTGATATTTAAGGATAATACTTGAGTGACATTGTGGTTGGTGACAGTGGTGACATTGGTCAACCACAATGTCACACATATACAAAGAAACAAAAAAATATTGTGAGAGAAAGAAGAAACACACTTGTGACATTGTGGTTGGCCAATGTCACAATGTCACCAACCACAATGTCACCAAAGTGCTACCCGATATTTAAAGGATTCAATTTTCACATCACACCCGTCCCTTTCATCTTTTAACAAACAAAAAAAGAGCAATATTTTTTGAACATCAATTTGATTGACAACCACTTTGACAACCGTATTTTTACAAAGAAAATTATGTATTGACACGAAAACCAAAGCAATAGAGAGAGAAAGTAAAAATATAATGTGAGTATGAGAGAGAAAGCTGTCACAAAACTTGTTAGAAAATGGTTGTACAAATATCATTTTCCCAAAAAAAATAAAAAATCTATTGAATAGAGTAGTACTAATTTTCTTTTCTACTTTTTGACAAGCAGTCCATCTTCTATAGTTAAGATAAGCTAATATCATGTCATATGTGGCGGCTGTTTTACTACTAATTAGGGGAATACTTTCCTTATTCTAAAAAAATAAAAATGAAACACTTTCCTTTTTGAAAAATTGCTTTTCATGTTCAACATATTTTATTCTTATATTTTTTCATGCACAAGTTCATGAAAGAAAGTGTAATTTTATCTATCCTTTATTTTTTGGGTGGGGGAGGATGTAGGGACATGAAGAAACATGTTCTCATAATCTCATTTGTTGGGTTTGGATTACTCAACAAGAATCCAGCGTAGCATTTCCCTATTATTAATTTGATGATGAATGAAAGCACAATGAGTCAATGACAATATTTTATTCCTTCCTTGTGGTAACAATTTAGGTCCCACTTTGGCTAATTTGAGCATTATACTATTATAGAATTACAAGAGGGAGACACAACACCTACTCCTCTATACTCTTAAACAAAACCAATAAGAAACAATAATTGTATTCTCCAAATTATGATTTCCTTTCATTTACTTTATTATGAAAACTTGTTTATGTGAATATGTAATTAGAAAGGTTCTTTCAGTGATAATTTGTTTGTGTGAATATGTATTAGAAGGTTCTTTCAATGATAATATTAGTTAAAAAAAATTAGTTAAAATTAACTTAATCGGAGCCTATTTTAAGCATACTTACTTTTTTATATATCAAAGTTTACACGAGTTGAACAAAGTTGATTTGTATGCTATTGTATTTTTACATGAGTAATCCAAATTTAACTTAATTTTTTGTACTTATAAGTTATAACAAATGTATTTTTGTAATCAAATTAATGTTAATATAAGCTGAAACTTTTTTTGCGGGTCAGATAATTGGCTGGGGGATGTGCCTCTACGGGTGCAATTTCCTCGCCTCTTTGATTTGGCAGTGGATAAATGGGTGACAGTGCGTCAGATGGAGAGGAGGGGGTGGGTCGACGGTGGTGGTGCCTGGGAGTGGAGGAGACGCCTTTTGGCGTGGGAGGAGGAGTCAGTGACCCAGTGTGCATCTCTGTTGCATGATGTTGTTTTGCAGGACCATATTATTGACAGGTGGCGGTGGCTTCTAGACCCTATTCATGGCTACTCCGTTAAGGGTACTTGCTCTTATCTCACGGCGCCGA
>Ga0315915_1002424_pt1 | contig 23520 bp, 15 predicted proteins | sample MpolbnodulesMG_FD_207738 | JGI IMG/M metagenome (GOLD analysis project Ga0315915, IMG submission 207738) | Medicago polymorpha root nodule microbial communities from Los Angeles, California, United States - branched nodules | ecosystem: Host-associated > Plants > Roots > Nodule | place: USA...
TTTAAGTTGGACAACCCGGTTTAAATTTTTTTTTAGTTACTATGCTCATCATAATGACTGTTTTTAAATCAGGTGGATAGCCACCCATTTAAAATCTCTGACTTAACAAATGTTTTTTGTACTAGTGTTCATTAAGTTTCTTGTTCTTTACCTTTTTTTTTGCAATTTACAGTTTCTTTCTATTTACTTTTCTGCTCTTTATAATGTATTTTACATTTTCAGTCATTTATTTTTATGCTTTTTATTTTCATGTCTGTTTACTTTAATCCCTTATCTACAATGATCATGAGTGAGTAGACTTTTCTAGTCTTGTGATTCTTAAAATGATCTAATGATTGAATCCTATTTAACCCGCGTCTAGACTTTATTTTATTAAAATTTATTTTCTAATCTAATCTCATCGTTGCACAGATCGACTATAACGTTGAGAAATCATTAAATATCAAATGGACGACTATACGTTGAGAAATCAACCTAAGTATAAAAACTAGTTAAACTTAGTAGAGCTCTAATCTAATTTTATATCACTGTAAAAATCGTATATGATATCAAGATGAATATTGTTTGCCTCCCCAGGTTGCTCATCTTCAGAAAATGATGATCGAAAAGTAGGTTCTAAGAGATTTTATTGGTAAATTTTTTGATTGGAGCTTATGTTTCTACATATTTTCTCCATTGAAAACAAACTTCCGATAAATGGACAACTTTTCCAGCAAATTCGGGAGATTAAACAACAATTATCTGATACTAGAGCTTGTTGAGTTGGACCATCAACTATTTGTATCCACGCAACCAGGGCATGCGCAACAAGGCCATTGAAGCAGGGCCACAAACAAAGAGGGGTCTTAAAATTAGTTAAAAAAAACACTTTTACCTACGGGCAAATCCATCACTAAATGTCATTCTTCTGTAGGTAAAATTATGAAAGACAACAATTTTACTGTCAATTATGGATTGTCTATAGGTAAATGTCTACTTCTCTATAAGTAAAAGTCATGTTTGAACCATTGCTCATATATTTAATTACATCCTAGCTTTTTGTCCTTATAAGTGGTGTTGGATTTTTTTTTCTTCAATTCATTTTAAATGAAACTTGTCTAGATTATAGCAGAGCCTCTTAATTGTGAGGACAACCTTGCACGCACCAAGCAAATAGCTTTAAATTTTTGTAAAGATGAATTCAATACAACAACTTTATACAACAATATGTCTAAACATTTACAACATGTATTGAATTTTGGGGCATAACTCACCTTTACAAATCTGGTTCATAAGGTGAGGAGTGTCTGCTCTTTATAAACTCTTATCAAAAGTCTTATCTATCTGATGTGGGACTTGGGTTTTTCCTAATAACATATTAAAATAGAATGGTAGTCTTTTATTTTTAATTAGCTATCATTAATTTCTTTGATTTTTTTTATCGCAGACATTATTTAACAATTAGACCTATAATTTTATAAGTGTGCAAGAGTTTTGATTTCATTTTTCCCATTTTAAAAAAAAAATTGTTATAAATTATTTAACCACATCTCAAATATGGGTTTGTTATTATTTTTGTTTGTGCTGAAAAAATGAATATTCAAAGGCAAAAGATTCTTATTAAGAGAATGTTTTATTGTATTAGGAAAAAAAGAGAGAATATTTTATTGTTGCATTTTTATTTTAAAAAACTATGTCCGTAATCTTTGCTTATCTTGAAATCTTAGTACATTCTTTTTATGTTTTAAATGGATACGAAAGGTTGAAATTCACCCTCATGGTCATGGTGGGTGAATGTTTCAACAAGTTGTAGCTTATTTAATTTACTGAATAAAAGAGGTATTGTTTTCTCTCTCATTCTAAGAGGTCGCCAAATGTTTCACGTAGAAATCTCACCTTTCTATAGTAAAAAATATATATTGTAGAGGATAAAATATATTGTTGTAGTTTTTTTTTTTGAAAAAATGTCGTTGTAGTTGTTGATTAAAAATTAATTATTAGGATTTAAATTATATTCTTTTATAGTTTTGAGGGGAGATCAAATTAAATTAGTATATTGGCCAAATGGATACTTAAAGTAGAGATACATATCACTATATGAGCCAGTTGGCAGCTAATGGTTTGTGCACATCATCATGCATCTTTCTAATAATAATAAAGGAAAATATAGATAGACATCTTTTCTTCATACCACTCTTGTACACACCTTATGTGGAGGGTATTTTGGTAATGTGTAACAAATGATATGTAGTTATTTTGGACTCACATTGCCACATGTTGCATTTATGTGTGGGGGTTTAAGGGGTGTATGCCACCTATGCGTGTGTATGTATAAACACTCTAATAATAATAGGCTAAATTACACCAGAGGTCCTTTAAGTTCGAGGTTTGTTACAAATTGGTTCTAAGTTATTTTGGTCACACATAAGTCTTTTAAGTTTGAAGTTTGTAAGAGATTGGTCCTTTATGTTATTTTGGTCACACATAAGTTTTAAGTTTGTAAACATTTTCGATTTAGTTCTTATGTGACATCATTGTTTGGTTAATAGAATGACTAAATTGAAAATGTGTACAATCTTAAAAGATTTATGTGTGACCAAAATAACATAAAGAACCAATATGTAACAAACCTCAAACTAAAATGACTCGGGTGTAATTTACCCATTATAATAATAATAAATATGAATATATACAACTTAATTACATAATTACCCTACCTCTTTCAATGTAATTACATGTTGACTTTTCCACTTGTGTTCCCACTCTCATTTATATATCACATTTCACCTCCACCTTCTCTATAATTATTTCCATCTTTCAAAATTCCTCAATTGTGAAGTTTGAACTTGTTTATTTCCCTGCTATATCTTTGATAGAAAAAAAAATATAAGCAACATAAGCATGGTTGAGGCAAAGCTTACCACCAGGGTTCAGATTTCATCCTAGAGATGAAGAGCTTGTGTGTTATTTCTTGATGAAGAAGGTGAAACATAGTGATTCCTTTCTCATGATTGATGTTGTCTTTAACAAGTGTGAGCCATGGGATATTCCTGGTTAGTATTAATGCTATGAATCTATAATTTGTCTCTTCGTTATCATGCATTCCTTTACATATGGTTATTAGTGCCTCATATATATATATACACATACACACACACGACATGTTTCCATTGTATACATATTTATTAGAGCTTCACTTAGATTCTAAGTTCAAATTTTCTCGTAAAGAAATAGGATTATGTTGTTAATTGTGTAAGATTCTTTGAATTTATGCTTGATCCATCAAATTTTCAAGTTTTTAACAATAAAGAGAAACTTTTTCTTTTTCATTGTTTCCAAATTAGGCTTTCTCAAAGCATACTTTAAACACGGAATAAACCAAATAAATATACTAATATATAATGGCAACAAATCATTTGACCTCCTTACCAAGACATTGTAACTAAGATATGGGATACCTTGCGATAAATAATCAGTCAACTTAAATGTGGTAGTGGCTTCACCATCATCTACGACAACCCTTAACATGGACCTAATAAATGGCACAAATATCAGACCATGACATAGTTATATATCAACACAAAAAAATTGCGGAAAAGAATATTACTTTGATCTCACACTATAAGTGGTACGCTTACAAGCAATAAATTGGTACTGTAACACCCATACAAAACGTATCTCGAAATTTTAGCATGTGCATTATCTTTAGTATTGGATACATTAAAATTTACAACATAAGTCTTCAAATGAATAAATAGATACAACAATACACGTTCGTACAACTAACAACATAACGCTATCTACCCAATACATAGTCATATACACTTGAATCCATAAAAATATCCTGCAACCGGTATGAACGAGCACTTGCTGATTATCTATTCGGCCACATGTCTGCTACATCCTGCTGATCTGAAACAAAAGAGGATTGGGATGAGACATAATGTCTCAGTGAGTTCTACCTAATCCTAGGTTGTAGGTAACCTCGGGGGAACCTATGGTCACCACGTGTCTACAACACAACTATTCGGTTGATTATAAGTGTGTGGAACAAGCTTACCTAGACAATCGTGCATACTAGGATCGTCATAAGGTTCTACATATCATATACTATAAGTCTTGCTAAATGTTCTGCATACCATGGCGGTCAGGGGAACTAAGACCACTATGACGGAAACCATCATTATCATGGCGTAAACATATCATGTACATAACATAGTCTGACTGGACGATCGGGGAAAACTAATATCGTCGACAGTGAGTTATCATAACATATTATAGCAGAATCATAATCATATCATATCATGGTTCAAAACCATTCATTATGTTAGAGAGTTAACGTGTAACAAACAACATTATCTTGATTTGTTTTACGGATTAATCCCGAGTGGAGTAAACCCGGAATATAATCCCATAACATAACCGGTGAAATTCCTATCTGAGGCTAACACCGGTACTCCTCTTAATGTCGTGCGGGCCTACCTTGTAGAGCGTGTCCCGTCCCCCTAACGTGAACCTCTCGTATCCCCCTGGCATGGATAACGCAAAGACACGACATGTTCTTATTTATAGTCTTATTCATACGTATAGGTCTTATACTTAAACTTACTTGAATGATTACCACGAGTTCGTAGCCTACTCGTATAGCGGTGAACCATTACTTACTTATTCATATTCATACATGACTTAACATACTTGGCCTACACGATATCATACTTGTTCTCGACTTTCTATGTTGAGGCTCTAGAGTTTCCCCACACTTAGAATTATTCCTACTCGTATCATGGATCGTATCGTAACATCTCGTGTGCCATTCGTCATTGAAATCGTTGAAGTTGTTCATGCGTTTCTTTCTTGACATCTCGAGGTGTAATGTACATTGATTACTTGACATTGAGGGATTCTTAAAGTAAGAAAAAGACTGCAAGGAAAGGCCTCGTCGAAACCACATGAAGTTTTCAAAAAAAATGTTGTGCTGTGGAATCTCGTTTAAGCGAGATGCCAAGCGAATTCTTACTTTGTTTCAATGTTCATTTCGCTTAAGGGAGATCTTCTCGCTTAAGCGAAGTTCATCAGTACCAGACCTGCAAAATTCGTGTTTTGACCTATAAACCTCAAAATCGAGTTTCCAATGCACACAATTCGCCTAGAACATATAGAAAACAGCTTAGAACAAATGCATATCAACAAACAACATAATTTCAACAATTAATGGCAAAAGGGTACTAACACCATAAGTTCATAAGCTTAATAGTTCAAATATCTCACACAACCACATAACTCATAGGTGAGAAGATCTATCTAGAGAACTCACATGTAATGATTCTGAGATTAGGAACAAGCTTCTCAACACTACTCCAACCCTAATGCATGAAATCCCAAAGCATGATGATCTAAACTTGAGAAGGTTAAGGTTAGGCTATTCTTGCTAAGATTCTTCATGTACGAACTATCACCAAGCCATGATTCTTGCAAGATTGAAACAAGGATGAGTTTGAGTGAAGAGAGCAAGGATGGGGTTCGACCTTCTAGTGAGGGAAGGAAGAAAAATCTGATCTTGAAGTCTAGTGAGACAAATGCTTAAGAGAAATGAGTGTTTTAAGACCAAACTTAATTAATACCCTTCATGCATAAGTACCAAAATACCCCTTCTATCTTAAATGTGCAAAAGACGAGTTAACAGGTAAAACACCGTGAAACTAATAGGCGGGATATTACATGTATAATCCATTTAGAACTTCCATGCACTTGCCATAATCACAGAATGGATTCCACAATTGGTCCACTTGAAAATACCTAACAATTCTAGCACAAACAACAGAAAGCCCAGTCTCAAGTGACTTAGTAAGCTTGTAAATTGTTTATGAAGGATAAATACAATTGAACTCAAGTTGATCTACAATGACAACACTTATTGGATTTGAGCAACACCTATGTGAAGACGACCACCGTAGAAAACCAACCCGTGGAAATATAATTAAGAGCACTAAACTATGAAATAGAAAACCTTTAACAAATCACGAATACACAAAGAACTAAAATCCTGCAAAATAGCAAACAAACTTATTCTTAAACTACACATCTTCAGCAACTGAAGGATTAAACAAGAGCCTTGTGATGGACTTAACTCCCTCTATCACAACATATCCTAAATATATCGAAGTATTAAACCTTCATAAATGAAAAATAATAGCATGACAAAGCAAATAACAAAAATTACATGATGCAACTTTTCATTTTTAAATAAAACTCATACTACTTATTTTACCTTCCTTCTTTATAATCTTTCCAAACTAAACAACTACAACCGGCAAACCTTGATAAGGTTCCTTCAAAAGTTCTTTGAATTTACTAACAAACTCACCTTTGAGTTCACATTCAAGCCTTCCCCTGCACCATGGAAAACAAAGATATAAAAACATAGAACAAACCAAGCATCAATGAGAAATCACATAGCACAAAAAAAGGTACCTTTCATCAGTTAACTCAATCTTGGCAAACAGTCATCATCGCTTCAACATCATCAAAAATACACTCATAATGCAAAGCAGTCAACAACCCAATAAAATCTATAAATACATCAAATAAGACTATAAAAAACACATGTTATATTTACCACGAAGCAAAAAATGAGACAGGGAGAAAAAGTAAAAAGACACCAACTAAGTTAGTACAGTCAAGTCGTGGGACCAACTAAGTAAAAAAAAAAACAATAAACCCTATCACAAAATCGAACACACATTAATATGAACATGAGGACTATAATCAATGGGTAAAAACACATCTATCAAATACGGATGGGTAAAAACACGTCGGACCTCATAAGACATAGAACTTAAAGAAAAATCTCTTCATATTTTCTCAACCTCAAAAATCATTGAATCGGCAAACAACAAATCAATGTCATCTGGACACAAAGAAGAACCCTCGTGCTACACAAAAATAAAATAAAATTATTGAAGCAACAATGAAATTACAAATGAAATCCATAAAAAGACCAAGAAAAAAAATTCAATCTAACAACATGCATGTCAAGGAAGCAAGCTTTTTAACAATCTAGTCATGCATGAGGAAGAAAGCCTCAATGTCGAAACCACTGACACTCACTTGTATCCTAAACCTATAAAAATATTTACATAACATAATCAATAATCCAACATTTTCATCAATTAAATGCATGTTCAATCGCCTAAAACTCGGTAAGATATCGTGAAACAAAATAATTAATTACCTAGGTTCATCCAACGGTAATTGGTGATCAATCCACTTATCAACACCCTCATGAACACCAAAATAGCAAGAAACAAGAAATAAACAAACCTTCATCCTTGGATGAGATAAATTTCAAAAAACTCCTAATATACCTATCACTAACAAATTAATGTAATCCAACAATTTGAGATGTTTTAAACATAATTGACCAAAGTAATAAACAAATATGATGAGAGAAGACTAAATTTCATTGTGAGTAAAAATTGGTCACTCACAATGAAATTTGGTCATCTCCCCGTCATATTTGTTTATTGCTTTGGTCAATTATATCTATAATATCTCAGATTGTTGGTTTGCATGAATTTGTTGGTAATAGGTTTATTAAGAGTTTTGTTAAATTTATCTCATCCAAGGATGAAGGTTTGTTTAATGTGGTTGCTTGCTATTTTAGTGTTGATGAGGGTGTTGACAAATGGATTGATCACCATTATTTTGTTTCACGATATCTTACCCATTTTTTGGTGATTGAACATGCATTTAATTATTGAAAATGTTGGAGTATTGATTGTTATGTTATGTAAATAATTTTATAGGTTTAGGATACAGATGAGTGTCAGTGGTTTCGACATTGAGGCGTTCTTCCTTATGCGTGACCAGCCTGTTAAGAAGCTTGCACCCTTGACATGCAAGTTGTTGATTGCAATGGTGTTTTTTTTCTTGGTCTCTTTATGGATTTCATTTGTAATTTCATTGTTGCTCCAATAATTTGATTTGGTTTTTGTGTATCACAGGAGTTCTTTTTACCTAGATGAGATGGATTCGTTGTATGCCGATCCAATGATTTTTTAGGTTGAGAAAATATCGAATGATTTTTCTTTAAGTTATGTCTTACAAGGTCCAACATATTTTTATTCATCCATGTTTGATAGATGTGTACCTTAAACTCATTGGTTATAGTTCTCATGGTCATATTAAGGTGTGTTTAATTATGTGATAGAGAATTATAGTTTGTGTGTTCTTATGTTCTTTTAAGTTTTTTTAACTTATTACTGTGTGCAAAGGATATTTTGGATGACAAAATGTTTGATCATTACGAAATTGATCATGAAAATGTAAATACCATAATTAATTCTCCATCTAATGTAAACTTTTACCGAGATACAAAAATCAATGACAAAAGAAAATACACTGAAGAATGCGTTGAGGTCAATAACCAGGATTTAATTATAATTGAAAAAGTTGGAAGAGCTAGGCAAGGGTAGTTTGTCTTAGGTTTATGATAAAATGGTTTAGTGTTTTTTACATGTGCCATATGTGTTGATATGTTGAGTAATCTATGTTGTCGTTTGATTTTGGTTGTCTGTATTTCGTGGTTTGATTTATATCCTCATTTAGTTTATTATTGTATGCTTATGGTAATATTTAATATACTACAAATGTATTGTTGACGTTAGTGGTTTTGTTGTTGCACTTGAAGCAATTTCCTTATGTAAAGTTTCGGTACCTTGCCGTTTATCTATGCGAATATTATCATCATTATGGTTAGTCTGTCCAATACATTCTCAGTCTTGTTTTTGTTTTACTCCATTGAGATAATGATATTTTTTATTGGATGGTATATTTCAAATATATTTGTTTGGACCATTTTTATAAGACCCATTTTTAAAATTTAATTGTACCACTTTATTAATTTTTTTTAATATCAAGGTGCAATAATTTATTTTTAACCAAAATACTTCTAAGGTAATAGATATATTTATTATTTTGCATTCTCCTGCCAAACGGGTTAATATTAAATAAGAACTCAATCAATTAAAAATATATGGTGGCCTCGGTCATGAATTTATTAAGATGTGTTATTATTTTTTATAATTTTAAAATATTGATTTTTCTGTGGTGGAGGTCAGAATAAAGAATACTAATTACGTACAACCTTTCTTGAATGAAGAATATTAATTCAAACCTGTAAGAATGAAAAATACTGATTTCAACCTTACTCGAATGATACCTCTTGGATTTAATATATATTTAATCTTACAAGTAGTGTTTAGACCATTCATAACATCTCATTCGATTGGAATTGATAATTTGACGAACCCCTTCATTTACATTAATGGATGCAATAATTTATATAATAATTTTTTATCCGTGTTAAATTTGGTAAAATGTGTAATTTTTTGTATAATTTTAAATTCATATATTTGTAATATACTTGTATAATTTTCAAATATATATATTTTTACTCTGCTTTTCTTGAATGAAACCTATTAGATTTAATATATATATTTATTTTTACAAGTATTGTTTACGCCATTCATTAACATCTCATTCACTTTTTCTAAAGAAACATCTCATTCACTTGGAATGAATTATTGGATGAACCACTTCATTTACATTATTTGATGTAATAAGTTAAAATCTAATTTTTCATACGTGTTAAATTTGTTCATATGTCTTATTTTTTGTATAATTTTTAAATGTTTATAATTCCACTCTAGTTTTTTATTTTTTTGTTGTTTTATTAAAAAATTTCAAGTTTTTTTAAATAAAACATATAATTGAAAAGCTATTTTGTTATGTTTGGACAATTTAAAATGAATTTTATATTATCTGAAGGATTCAAAATGGGCATACCAACGTATTTGTTGGTATATTATTTCATCAATTAACATAAAATAATAATTAAAGATGATGAAGCAAGGAAAATGTCTCAATATATCATCTTCTTATATTTACAATTGTATTAACCATAATAAAAATACCTAAGTAATTCATTGAGAAAAACAATTACCAAAATAAATGAATGCAATGGAGACGTTATTTAATGTTTATACTCATTGCATTGGACTATTTTTTCACATCAATACGTTTTCAATTAATCTATTGGCCATTTCATTTCCTTACCTTCCTTTGCTACAGTTTGTAAATTAAATGCGGTCATTTCAACTTTACTTCAATGTATCTTTCTTTAGTATTATATTATATTATGTTATTTTTTTGAATCAAACTTAGATTTAAGTCCGTTTTAAGTCCGTTTTAGCTAGAGGTGTCAATATCATGGATCTTTGAAGTTTTTACCCCAGAGCATATTGTAAGGGGATTTGAATATTCACAAGATTAAAAGGCCCACATTCATGCAAGCCTACAAATAAAAAAAATTAAAAGGCCCCAAATCCCCAAAATTTCAATAATTTTTTTTTTAAGTTTTAAAAAAAAAACTTTTTTACCAAAAAAAAAAAATTACCTAAAAAAAACTTTTTTTTTTACCCTTTTTTTGAAATAATTAATATGGAGCTTTTTTAGGCCCACAAATAAAAATATTTTATAGTAGGCTTGACCTCAAATAATTTTGTTCAATTAAGGGGCTTTAATTCAGTGGGCTTGGTGAGGGCTTTTTTAAATAGGCTTGAAAATTTGGGGCTCTATTGACACCTCTATCTACAAGTTGAAAATAAGATATATGATGATTCCTATTTTAATATACATACCTTTGCATTTAATATGTATGACTTGTGGCTTGTACCAACTTAATTGTAACTTATAAGTTACATACTGATTTTCTCTAGAAAATGGTTTATAATATAGCCTATTTCAAAACTTACTACTTTTTTCCATCAGCAGAGGTACCTACATTCAAATATAATCATAATAGTAGTACCTACAAGAAAAAAAGAGAGACAAAGCTTACCAATCTCCTCTGCAATTCCACCAGATATATTGTGTGGAGGTGAGAATCTCCTTTCCTCTACAGTGGTTCTCAACATTGCTGTGCTCAAACATGTAGAGACGATCCCATTCAAGTCCCTGTGAATACAGATGAGGAGTTATGTTACTGCTTATGGTCAGAATAATCTTACTTGTTAGAAGCTAACCACACTTCAAAAACTTTAAGTTAATTATTTATCACAATGGCATTGGCAGCAATTAAAAGAAATAACTTACACCAGGAAAACAAAGGAAATAAGCAATTATTTGATAGAAACTTCATTGTTGAATATATCAATTCAACTTCCTGCAAATCAAAACAAAGAAGAAAAAGAAATCAAGAAAAAGATTGAAGGTATTGATTAATCTAGAATAGGAATTTGAAAATAGTTACATACATTCAACAACCTAATTCTGCGAGTTTTAACAAATTGAAGATAACATTGATCATAATAGAAAACAAAATGGAAAATTAACGAGAAAACGAAAATTGAAATGAGAAATTGAAGCATGAGAGAATAAAAATTACATATCATTGATTGAATTGGTTGATATGCACAAAAGTGGCAACTCAAACTACTGTTAAGAACCAAATCATTATCCTTCAACATTGAGTAAAAACGAAGAAGGTGAAACTATGATTTAGGGTTTGGAATTGAGGCTTGAGATTAGAGATCACTCAAAAATGTTTTTCCTACTGACGATTCCAATGGTATTCACTCCTAAAATGCGTCAATCAATAGGAGATTGAGGAGGATGTGATTGATCAAAAAGGGAAGAGAATGCGATCCACCGGAGGATGATGCGGTTTGATGCGGTTGATACATGTTATTTGCATAAATCATCATATGTATTTTTTTCAATCTCATAGATGCAAGTTAATGAGTATGATTGATGGTGTTTTTTGTTTCTTTATTTTTTTTAATGACGGTATTTTTTGTTGGTGTTGATAAATTCTACTCACTTCAACAAAAGAACAAGTTAATAATTAATTAAATGTAGAATTATATACATGTTATTTTGTTGGTGTAGTTTGTTTTTATAATGGAATTGATGTTGGGAATTATAACAAAGTTGAATCATTCAACTTTCACGGTTAATAGCTAAGATGAGAATAGGAGGAAAAGAGTTTTGACCCCAAAATTCGTTCTTAAGTAAGTAACAACCATAAATATATGAGTGGTGATACATGTACCACCCCCATGTGGCAATACACCTTTTACACCCACACAAAATTTTGACACATGACAACCTGGACTCCACATAAATAGAAGAGAAAGTGTGGTTGAAAGATGAACTTACCAAAATATCCATAATGCATGGGGTGTACAATGGGGTGTATGAATAAAAGGTGTTCATGTAACATTTTCCCATAAATGAATAGGTGCTACTTGAGAGTGACAATGAAACACATAATAGGTTGAACAACTATCAAAATCAGATGCGGTTTTCAACTTGAGATGGTTTATAATATTTGTAATCGACTTCCTACTATTGTCATTCATATATCATTCCTATTAACTTGAGATGGTTTTCAAAATTGCAATTTGCAGGTCCAAATATATTTATGTTTATGCCTTTTCATTGTATAGTGAGAAAAGGGGTACTGGTGGTGGTATCCTTGGCCATGGCCAATAGAAACATCAAAATTTTGCGGCCATCCATAGTCACGCTGTTTAGGGCTCCTGCCCCCGTGTTCCTTCGATTTTTTTCTTACTTGCTTTCTCCTGGCCTTTACGTTCTACTCATTTTTTCATGTTAGTACTCTCGTTGATAGAATAACCGAGCAAGAAGATCAATCAATTGGAGGAACCAAGAACCACACGACACTTCTTATCATTTGATTAGTATTAGGGATCCTTAGGATATGTCTGATCCAATGGTTTTTTCAGTAAATTACTAACATGGAAGTGTACATAACTAGAATGATAATCCCTCCTACGGACTATTGATGAGAAATATAGGTTTTCTGCAGATCGACTAAGGTGCATTTTGATGAATTTAGTTGTTCCGAGAATTATTTACACACTTCATCTGCATAAGAGATTTGACCATAAGCCAGGATATCTATATTGTTGGAAATTGATTCAATGCATGTTTTCCTAGCCTTCAAGTCTTCTAATATTGTCCCCTGGCAGCTTCAAAACAGATGGAACAATTGTCTTCACCTACTTTCTTCTATGAATTTTCATGTATCTCATCTTCTCATGAATGGTTCCCTCAACCTCTAATATTATTAGGGCAGACTTAATGACTAATAAGCTAGGTTTACCTAATTTTAGGGTTTCTTAACCTTTTGAGGGTTTTGGTTCATGTCCCCCCTCTTTTTTGATTTGTATTTTTTCTTTTATTATCAATATATTATGGGATTGTAGCTCTTTACAAAAAAAAGAGGCATGTTTCGTTTTATTACAAAATCATTCTTTTATTACAAAATTAATTTCATATTATTTTTCTTTTTTTGTTTCCTTTTCAACTATTTTGAATTTGGTGAATCATTGTATTTAAAGATTGTTTAGTTTCAACGGATTTTTTTTTAAAAATTTGTTTTTAAGAAAACATATTTATTTTTAATTAAGAATATTTTTTCACGATTTTAAGGCATTGTGCTCATGTTTTTACTTTAAATATTTAAAAGTATATGTTAACATTTATATTTCTTGAACTATTCACAAGACATTCCCTCTTTTTCTTCTGATCTAGAAAACTCCTTCGTGGTATCTCTCACCCTCAGGAAAAACCCTTTTGTTACACCGTCGTCTATTCTTCATTTACATCCAAACGCATTTGATCTGATCTGATGTAGCCCTTGGCCTAGGTTGTGCACTCTGCCTTAGAAGCACCACCTGCACACTGCCGCCGCTGCGAGTGCTTTGAACTCTCACATGTGCTCTATGATGAGAGATGGTTCCGTATGTGATTTTTGTTTGGAGATCCGTTCGTCTATGTTGATGTTTAATTGGGTCTTCTATGGTCATCGTTGCCAACGCCTAAAATAGTCGCCTGTTTCATATTAAGTTTTCAGTCCTGTTCTCAAATCCGTTATGAGACCCGGTTTCAAAAAGTTTGAGTTTTATGGGTCGATAGAAAACCCGAGAGGGCCTGTTAAGCAGCTGTTGTTGTGTCAGGTTGGTGTTCTCGTTCCTAGATTCTTTGATTGTTGTCCAGGTCTGTTGAGATCTACAGGTTTCCCAGTTTTATGTTTGCCTCCCGAAACACAGATGTCGCCTGAATATCTGTCTCGCTATGTTGGTTAGTGAATTCAGACTGTCGTAATGGGTTCTTAAAAATCACTATCGATGCTACTTTGGTGGTGGTGATGGTTATGGTTCTGATTCTGAGTTCGAGTTAAGTCTGATGTTATTGGGTTGAGAATCCTTCAACTTTGGACTGGATTTCGAATTGTATTGCTCGAAAGGGCTATGACTTTGCAATTTTAGCTGTTTCAGTTCATTTGTGGCCGTAAACTTGTTGTGACTATGTTTTCGTCGCGGTAAGTGGTGGGTTTGTGGATTGTTTCTGTGTTTGACAGCCAATTTCAGCTCCCAATTTTTATACGGAGGAATGTGCACTTCAATGACACGAAGAGAAAAGGGCGCTCAGACACCTCTTGTTTGGGTTTCCTGTTGTCGTCGTGTGCGCCATCGGTTATGATTGTATGATCGCCTGCTGTGGGCTAGAAATGGATGACTTTTTCATCGCAGTAAACGGTTGTTGCGGGTTTGTTCGTTAATTACCGAGTTGACGGTCGAATCCACTCCCCATTTTCAAGCATATGTCCGTGGTTAATTACCCCAGCCATCCTGTTGATTGACATGAGACTGTATGGACTCGATAGAGTCGTTAATACTTGATGCCATTGTTGTAGGGAGTTGCTAGTACGTGATTCAATTTCGTGTTGACGATTGATTCATTCGCCAATCTTCTCAAAACCCGCTTGGTTATAATCTAGAATTGTTTAGGGTTGGACACATTTTGTGGATCTTTATTTTATTTTTCTTTTTTTTGCCCGTTAGAGTTGTTGACTGGGTTAGGTTTTATGTCCCCCTAATTTTTATGTATTTTTTTTTTAATAATATATGAGTAATCGGCATGAAAATAGAGTAGGGTTCCAACTTATTTATAGATTTTTTTTACAAGCGGTAATCTTCTATATCTATAACTATTGCTAGTGTGTATACCCGTGTACCACACAGGAAAATATTATTTACATGAAATCAAGTATAAAATATTTTATTCTTCATATCTTAAATATTTTTAAATTTGACTTAAGTTTTTTAGAGTATATTACAAACGCCAAAAAAATATATATATGAAAATAAGAGGAATTTTAAGCTTCATGCTATATCTAAAATAAATTTCAATAATCATCACACAAGATGTACTAATAATAAGAATTTACAACAATTTAAAATGAAAAAAAAAATAGAATCCAAATATTGATTGAGAATTAAGGATATGCATTGCAAACCAAGTGAATGTCATTTTCTTTTACAACACAAATACCGATTGAGAATTAAGGATATGCATTGCACGAATAAAATTTCTTTACGCGGATAACCAATCAGAACTCTACAACACAGCAATGAAAATGCTACCATTTTTTAATTATGTCAAACACGATGTAGCAAATTGGTAAGTTATAATTTAATGTCACCATAAAATAACTTTACACTAACAATAACAATGCATATTCCTTACCTTAAAATTAAAATGCATATCCCTTATTATGTCGGTGTCAAAACACATTCAACTTAAAATTGAAATATGTGCTAAAAATTGTTTAGAGTTTCTTCCTTATTTTGCCTTGTGCTAAGTTAATGTGATGGAGAAAGTAAAACATTAAAAAGGAATAGGTCCAGAACCCAAAACAAATACCTTTAAATTTTACATATAAAATTTGATTCTATACTCCATAATGATCCAACATTAAGCACTAAATTCTCCTGGATTGCAAAACAAAGTCTAAACTTGTATACATAATCCACTAATACTCATGTTTAACGAAACTACTTTCAATTTGGAAGCTTTAATTGAAAGACTGTCCAAATTAAAACACGCTGCACTTCTAAAGAAAAATGTAACATAGACTACACCTTATGACTTAAAAACACCAAGTAAAAAGGACTCCCTCATAACATCTCTACACAAACATTTGATGGTATCTCTTACATCAGTAAATCGTGTCTTTGCAGTTCAATATAAAGTTTAACCTTGCATATTTCTCTGGTCATAGATGTCACCCAATGAGAGCATCTTTCAAAAGTGCACTGTCCACAAAAAAGAATGCAAGAAAATTAATTAAAACAAAGAACAAATTATCAAAACAAAAAGCAAATCCATGGTTGAAAAATAAAATAGAATAGAAAATTCTGAAAGAAGAATTAACATAAATTGCTGCTTCATTTTGAACTTATTGTTTCTTGTTCCTGTTCATACTTTCTGCTCCAAGAATTAGCATTTAAGGAGATTAATTCTATTAAGTTGTCAAGTAGAATACGATGAATAAACATGATACATAATATAGAATCTATTGACTACCTTCATTCCAATTTTGGCGGGTTCAGTCTTTTAAATAATGGACATTACTACTTTGCTGCAAAAAAGCACAGGCAACAATGAGTTGTGAGCAGCAAATTTGTAGATAGAAAAATTAACAAATGAATAAAAATCAAGTTGACGTAGATTATTCTGTCGGACACAATATTGTATTTGCCCGTCACAATAAGCCGAGGATAATTAAATGAAATCCAACAATATAAATGTTTCTCCAAAAAATAAAAGATGCGGAGAAAAATCAGAGGGAAAGTGGCATCAACGCTGATATGAGAGAACCAAACCATAAGGAAAGTCGCATCAACAGCCACATGAAACATCATTTTCAGAAAATAAAAAAAAAAAATGAGAATGAGAAGTAGAAAGTATAGAAGTGAAGATCCTTGAAACTGCAAAAGAAAAAATTGAAGTAAAGAACCAAACCATAAGGAATAAGTATTACCAAAACTTGAACTCAACTTTAAATATAATAAAGAAGAAAATAAGCAACAAATTAAGAAAATCATTGGAAATATTGAAGTCAATTACTATCGGTTACGTTGGAAAGTGTTTTGAATAATTTTTTTCTTTTGAGAGGGAAAAGTGTTTTAAAGTTTTTTTTTTTTTGAAGGAAAGTGTTTTAAAGTTATTTGGGTATATGAATCAATTATCGACAAAAGTAAAAGAAATATTGAAGAGAGATATGACCTCCTTGGAAAGGTGAGCAGTGCCCATAGTAGCCATTCCAAAGCGCTAAAAAAAATAATAATAATGTTTTTAGTCTTTTGGTGGAGTAACCTTGAAAACCAGCATGTTGAATGTTTGCAAAAACCATAAACAACCTTTCAAATTATTTAATTAAAATTTACGGTTAAAACTTACAAATAAAATAAATCCATAAATAAATAAGAAAACAATTAAAAGATAAGTAGGGAAACATTACTAATAATAGCTAGTTTAAAAGAAGTAAGCATTCTTAGAAGATGACAAATGACAAACTTGTCAAAATACTTAGTTTGCTTTATTATTATCTATAGACAACTATTAATAGAAGCAAAACATGTTTTGGTGTGGCCTTTTTTTTTTAATACCGAAAGGCCCTGAGTTACTAACTCACTTGGTCGATTCCTCAAAATAACTTTTTTTGGGAAGGGTCAAAATAACTCATTTGGTGGGTTATTAAAAAATAGAAAATGTTAACTTGGGCTAAAAGACACAAGATAAGGAACCTAACATAGTAATTTTTTATTGAAATGTGTGCATTCAATTTACTTTTTAAATTTATAATAACTAGAATGTACAAAATTTAAGGAAACATTTCTACTTTTGGATTCCTTATCTTGTGCTATAAGGACACAAGTTAACATGACCCTTAAAAAAACAAGTGCAGCCTTACACACTTATACTCCCACAACCGCTGCCACACAATGAAAAAGACAATTTTCTTCACCAAAATATTTCCAAACAAAGCATTATCCAAAATACTTTCATTCAACCCACTTCCATGTATTCTTATACAAATGCTTAAAAATTAAAACAAAACATCCATGCATTCTTTCTTTTTGACGTTGAAGTTTTTACTTAAGTTTAGTTTTTATTCTAATCTATAACTTCTATAACTTTTTTTTTATTGGCCAAGAGAAAAATTAGGTATCAGGGAGAATCTGAAATATCTCAACCAGGTTAGTACCCAACAAAAACCCCTTCCTTTGCTGCCTTCCCAATACGTATTATTACAAAAAATGAGAAAAAAACAAGAGAGGAGACTAGACCAAAACCCTCAAAATAGACAAGTAAGAAACAACAAAAAAGGACAACGAAAGGCTAAGGAAATCAGAAATTAGGCAAGCCATTCCTGTCCCTAGAAAAATCCGCCAACAAGGGAGAAGGCATGGTGTTTAACCAAATAGTGGCAGAGAGCGCCTAGCCCAATGTGGTGAGCTTGTCGGCACAAAAATTTTCTACCCGGAAAATATGAGAGCAAATTACTGTAAGACCAAGTTGAAAGCAATTATGCCATTGATTCTGTAAGTGAAAAGGAATGATAGTCGGATTTGTGAAAGCCTGAACCGCACTGGACGAATCACTGTCCAACCAAAGTCGATTCCAATTGTTCAGCGCAGCAAATTCCATAGCTAAAATTAAACCGGTAAGCTCCGCTTCAAAAACGGAAACCCTACCAAGGTTACTGGCAAAACAGACCATAAAGGTGCCTCTAAAATCACAAAAGAGTCCACCACAAGAAGCAGTAATATCAATAAATGAACCATTTGTGTTAACCTTTATCCAAGAAATGGTAGGAGGCTTCCAAACAACCGGAATGATGTCCTTGACACGCCGATAAGAAGGAGGAATCAAAAAAAATTCCAACAAGGTAACATCGTCATATAAACAATTAGCTTTAGAAATGGTTTGAAGTGAAAATGCATCCAAGCTAAACTGCAAAGAATTTTTTGCCATCAAAATAGAGTGCACAATATGAACAATTGCGGACACAAAAACATCACGCACCTGTGAGCTACATCTCGACAGATTATGCTTCAAAAGAGAAGCAACTGAAATCAACAAGATGTCGCGGTTCAATTTCAGATTGAGCCATAAAGCCACATCAATATCACACAATAAAATTTGTGCTAAAAATGAATCAAAATAATAAAATTTATAAGTTCGTCTCCATATGGATCGTTTCCATCTTAACGTGGCAATTTAATCATAATGAGATTAAACAAATGGGATATGGAGATCATACAATTGAGTTTAACAGAAAATAAGAATAGAAATAAAAATAAATTGTTTTGGAAAATATAGAACTTAAAGTGATTAGTCTTTCGAATTAATTAATTATCTTGGTAAATTGCACCTAATCTATACAATTATTCTCCTAATTTTATGACAAATCAATAAAAAAGCTCTGATCAATCCATTGAATTAAAACACTTTTCTAAAGCTACAACCTTCTAATCCCTCAGGTGATTCCGTACCCGTTGAAAGTTTTATGAACGTTAGTTTCTATGTCATAATCTAACAATCATATATCTCTAGACTGACATGTTAGATTAAATAGTATAGTAGTCAATTGATAATAGGAATCAATTCATACATTTGTCAACATGTGAAAAGCATTAAGAACAAATATCATGAATAATACTATATTGTATTTGTATTGAACAGAGTTTATATAATCACATGATTCAAACAACTCAAGTTAAAATCATGTAAGACCTAATCAGAGAAAACTAGTCACACATAATCTAAAGAATAAACAACATGGAAAAAAGAAACTAAACCTGAAAGAATTCGTCTTTCTGAAGTTGCTCCTCCGCGTGTTGTTCCGTTTCCAAAACCGTGATACCTTATGTGTTGTGCGGCTGCCTTTTTTATCTTAAATGTTTTCTTCTCTCCCCACTTGTTGTGTCCCATATGCTTAAGGCCATTCTATATATCTTGTTATCTTTACTATGTAGCCCTCCTTTGTTGTTTTGATGTCTTTCTTTATTGTTCGATTATGTAGCAATCGACAAATTATTTGTAATATGACTTTAAAACAAATACTTAACCAACTTAGTTAAAACGATACTAAAATTATGATATGATAGATTGTCATCAATTTCCAACATTAGAAATAGAAGATGATGGGTATCAAACGTATTATCCTCCAAAACATCATACAGTAGTGGCGAGTACAATATGAGTGACCATTAACAAAGAATAACCATAGCCAATGTCTCAATCTCTTCAGAAAATCAATATATAAAGCTCAACATATAGGCTACAAGGTAAGCCAATATAAGGGACAGATTACAACCCATACAAAATGAGTATTTATATATACACTAAAGCACATTTATCGCAACTATAGGCTTTATAAACAATGAAAACATCCTGCTCATCCCTTAAACGACGATAAAACAATGGAAACATTGTGATCAGTGATCTATAGCAGCAAAACATGTTTCTTTCTTCTTGATTTTCAAGTCTAACATTTGAGAAAGCTTTAATTTCAACCCATAAGATTTTATTTCTTTTTATTTAAGCCCTTATATTAATGTTAGCAAAAAAATTGAAATTGACATATCATAAGAAAATTCCACATGGTATGTTATGCTTTTTCTTATGATAAGATTAAGTCAATTTCTTATAATAAGAGTCCCTGCCAATTTTAACACCTCTTGTCTTACTGGACTCTGGGCTACTAGTAACCAAAATATAAAGAATTCAAGATTACAATAATGGAATCCAAAGTTTCTTTACATGAGCTATTTTCAAACCTCATCCAATTTACAAGAGCTATTTGTGGTATAAATCATTTTTTAATTAATACATTAATAAAAATGTAAAAAGAGTTAATTTTAAAATAAAATAGTTTAAATGAAGGATATTATCGAAAGTAAAACAATTGTTCCAAAATCATGTATTCCTTTATATATGTATAAGTGTATAAATATATCCTTCCAAAAAACGTATATATATAATATTAAACATAAAAAAATGACATGACTTTTATCAAAATTTAAAATCAATATATATATATATATATATATATATATATATATATAAATTATTTATGTTTGACAAAATTATATATAATTGATTATTGTGTGTGTGTGTGTGTGTGATATATTCTTTTGATATTTACTAGAAGCATACTTGGTCGAAAATAAAAGTTAGATAAAAACTTTTTAGTCTTTGGTTATTTATTAAATCAGGAAATAGTGAAAATACTATATTTGTTTCAAAAAAATTATTTATTTAAATAAGAAATGAAGTAAATGTTTGGTCAAACTTATTTCAAAATTTAATGTAAAGAAATCTGAAATGGAAACATATAATATAATATATTTTTAATCAAAGATATTTATTTTTTTGAAGGGTAAGGAAAAAAGTTACTTTTCAATTACATCTATAAAATATTCTTTCAAACAAAAACTAACATCTATATAAATATTACCGCTTGCCAAAATTTGTAGATAAATCGATGTATGAATAATTTTTATTAATATTTAAAAATATAAATATTGTAATCAAAATTATACAAACAAACATAATAAAATATACACACGTTATCATAGTAAAAAAAAGTGGACAGACAGGCACGGTAGAGTCCGTATTTCCGCTAGTATATAGAATATTCTTTTTTTTTTTGAAGGAATATAGAATATTCTTTTGATATTTATTAAAAGAATCCTTGTTGAAAAATAAAAATTAGGAAATAAATTTGTATTCCTTTGTTATTTCTTAATAGAATACATGGTCAAAACTAAAAATTAGGAAATAGTGAAAATGTTATATTATTTATTTAAATAAGAAATGAAGTTAATGCTTAGTCAAACTTATTTTAAAATTTAAGGTAAAGAAATATGATATTAAATGATATAATAACTTTTTATCAAAGGATTTTTATTTTTTTGAAGGGTAAAGAAAAAAAATTGTTTTTAATAACATCTATAAATATTACCGCTTGTCATATAAAATCTACAACAAAACACTCAACTGCAATTCCTCTCGGGTGTTCTATACATCATTTCTGTACCATGTTATAATTATTTTGCTCGCACAATAATTTCTCTTTTATTTTTATGCCTAGTCATCGTTGCTCCGATGAATTTCCAGCCACCACCAGTGACGCATCATTGTCGCTGTCAATCCAATTTGTCGTTGTTGCCAGAAGTAATTCTAACTGACAAGGTTATCACTGAAATACTATCGTGGCTTCTGCTCAAATCTCTTATGTAGATGAAGTAAGTAATTCTTGGAACACTCTTATTTCCAATCCTAAATTCATGAAAATGCACCTTAGTCGATCAACACGAAACCCATACTTCTCATCAATAGTCCTTACAAAGGGTTATCATTATAGTTTCATACACTTTTCTGTTAGTCATTTACTGAAAAAACCGTTGGATTTAACATCCTAAGGATCCATACTATCGATTGAGTGACAAGAATTGTCGCATGGTTCGTGGTTCTTGCCATGGATTGATCCTCTTGGTCAATATTCTACTAACAAGAGTACTAACTATGAAAAAGTGTGGTTTCGTTTGTAGAACCCCGCTACCAGAAAAATATCTGATGTATTAGGTTATGATCTCTATTATAATGACATGTATATTCCAAGATATTCTGTGTTCGTGTTTGGTTATGATAGTTCAAATGAGACTTATAAGGTAGTGGCCTTAAGTTCAATTGGCATCCAAAGTGAGAGTCTTTATTTTGGGTGATAATGTTTGGTGAAAAATTCGAAGAATACCCGGTGGAAATATTTGAATTTTTCTCCAATCATTAACACCCAAACTAAAGACTCTCACTTGGCTGCCTGTTGAACTTAAGGCCACAACCTTATAAGTGTCACTTGAACTATCATAACCAAACACGAACATAAATTTTCTTAAATAATTCATGTTATTATAATAGACATCAGATCTCTAATACATGAAATATTTTTCTGGTAGCAGGGTTCCATAAACAGAACCAAACTTTTCTATAGTTAGTACTCTCGTTGATAGGATAACCGAGCAAGCGCAGATCTATCAATTGCAGGAACCAAGAACCACACGACACTTCTTATCACTTGATCGGTATTAGGGATCCTTAGGATGTCTTATCCAATGGTTATTAAATAAATGACCAAGGGAAGTGTACATAACTAGAATGATTACCCCTTCTACAAACTATTGATGAGAAATATAGGTTTCGTGCAAATCGACTAAGGTGCATTTTGATGAATTTAGGATTGGAAATAAGAGTGTTACGAGAATTACATACACACTTCATCTGCATAAGAGATTTGACCGGAAGCCATGATATCTATATGGTTGGAAACTAATTCAATGCTTGTTTTCCTAGCCTTCAAGTCTTATAAGATTTTCCATTGACAACTTCAAAACAGATGGAACAATTGTCTTCACCCACTTTCTTCTATGAATTTTCATGTATCTTATATATATAAGGAGGGCAACAAATGTGCTGACATTCTTGCTAATTTAGGATTAACTCTTGCTTCTCATGAATGGTTCCCTCAACCTCATACTATTATTAGGGCAGACTTAATGACTAATAAGCTAGGTTTACCTAATTTTAGGGTTACTTAAC
>Ga0315915_1002425_pt1 | contig 23519 bp, 18 predicted proteins | sample MpolbnodulesMG_FD_207738 | JGI IMG/M metagenome (GOLD analysis project Ga0315915, IMG submission 207738) | Medicago polymorpha root nodule microbial communities from Los Angeles, California, United States - branched nodules | ecosystem: Host-associated > Plants > Roots > Nodule | place: USA...
CTCTCTCTCACTCTCTGAGCAGTCAACTTTTAACCACCAATCACGCCTCTTTAAATCGTTTTTTCAAATATTAGGCATCTGTATTCCAGATACTTGAATATAATCAAATTTGTAGGTATTTGTACTTTGTCGTTTTATGTTATTAACATGATGATGTGAGTTTGTTATCAGAGTCATTCCTTTTATTTTTAACGAATTTGTATTGTATCGATATACTTATTAATTTGAATAAATATCGTTTATTTTTTTTAATGTCTATTGAAATAAAATCCCTAATGTATGATTGGTTCACTAAATCTTCAACATCCACATTTGGAATATCTTAATATTGAAAATCTGGATCTCCATAAATTGACCTCTACATTAAATCTCATCAGAGACGACCTACCACCACCATATTCATGCCCTTCAAAATCCTACTCCATCACTCTCCTTGGTTTTTGAACTATTGTTCAAGGACCAGACGCATCACCACCTTCCTGCATTACCAAATCCTTATATCCTACGTACCAACTCCAATAATTGATACTAGAGGTGTTCAAAACCGAACCAATACAATAGAAAAATCACAAATCGAACCAATCCAAACCCGAACCGCATTTGGTTCAGATGTATTCGGATCACTTTTTTACTCAATTGTTTGGTTTGGTTCGGTTTGTGGCTTTCAATTTACCAATCGAAACAAACCAAACCAAACCGCAATATAATAAAAACACTAATTAAATATATATCATCTAGACCAATACTCATAGAAACTCAATCGAAACTTTAATAAAATGACATATTTTTCTCTTGTTAAATTTCTTGTTTGTTTTTTCTTTCAAAAATGTATTTACGTGTCATTTTAACTCAGAGAATGTTAAAAAATTTAGTCTTTGGTATTTCTTACAAAATTGGGTTATTTTTTATCTATGTTTTAATTTGGTCTACATAGTTGAGAACACTGTTATGTGATAATAAACTTGTAATGTTGGATAAATTTAAAACATCAATGAAAATATGTTGTGTTTTAACTTTTTAATTTAATTTTAATGTTTAAATAAAAAAATTATTGTCTAAAAAAACCGCACCAACCAATCAAATCCAAACCGCATTGGTTTGATTTGGTTCAGATTTTATTTTAAAAGTCAACTGAACCAAACCAAACCGCATATTTTTTTATCTTGCGGTTCAGATTACTTCTACCCTCAAAACAGAACCGAACTACACCGCAAACACCCCTAATTGATACATTAACATGTGAATACCTTCAAATTCCACTTTGTTAGTAATAATTAATAATCATAACCTATCTGGGTTGGCAATTAATAAACATTTATAACAATTGTTTTTCATAGGATCCAACTCGACACATAGCTCTGCATATTATCCACGTTACGTAGTAACGTATTTCTACCCCCCCTTCATATTCTTCCCTTTATGATAATCAATGAAACTATAAGGTAGTGTTCATAAACTAACCACATACCTTATATTAAAGCCATAGACTATTCATCCTTATGCGTAAAAGTGACAAAGAAACAGTCTTGCCCTATATCGACACATTTATTGCAGCCTTTTTTTTTTTTTTTTATCAAATTTGAAGTATAAAAAATACAAGTTACAGTATGATTAAAATAATAGTAAAAATTACAATTTTTTTTCTTTCTTCATAGGTTCTCTACTCTAAACATATCTTATTCGAAGCATGTCGTACACTAAATGTAGATACCTCTTTCAACCAAAATAATAATTTTGGTTCATTGCATGGAGAGGTCTCCCCCTTTTACTAAGAATATGAAAGAATGAGTTATTTATTTGAATAATGTTTGACGAAGTTATAAATAAGATAGTTTAAATATAATATGGATAATGACTAAGGTGCTATAACATCTCGGTCCTGTACAAACTGAGTTATTTATTGTAATAATTTTTTATTTGGATTTTGTTATAAAAACATATTATGGAAATAACTTTGTGGATTACGATACATATGTTTTCATTTCTTTTTAGGCATCTAAAATAAATAAAAAAAACAATTTCACAGTAAGAGAAATAAAATTAAGCAAAGAATTTCAATGATTTTTTCTCCATGTTCATGAATCTCACGAATTATTCCAAATGGTAACAAAAAAGCACCTCAATTAAATATTTAATATCTTTTTTTTTTTGGAAGAAATATTTAATATCTTATTATTTTAGATGGTTTTGACACAAACTTTTTGAATACCTAACATTCAATTTTTAAGAGTTATTATTTTCAATAGCCATCAAGGGAAAAGGAAACTTAAGAATATATAATTAATTTTCCAAGTATATATAAGTGAAAAGGTTGTTCATAATGTCACTACTCACTCCACACAAATCAACTATAATTTGGTTAATTATATATCTTCTCGACCAATGATTTTCCAATTGATCATATTCATTGGTTGTTGTTTTTGTCTTGGTAGGGCCACTGACTGTGGTGGAAATCATGTTAGAAATATCATTACTGTTGATCAACATGGAAGAGGGGCATTCAAAAAGATTCAGTCTGCCATTGATTCAATAAAAAACAATAATGATCATTGGGTTAAAATTCACATAAATCCTGGAAAATACGTGTAAGTTTTTTTTATTATATTATTATTTTGATTCACAAATACATGTAAGTTGCTTTTTTGTTTTGTTTTGAGGGAACAATATGTACATTGTTTTTATTTTTTTTATTTTTATGGGTATACATACTTGTCACTTGTAGGGATGACAATTGGATCCAATTGTCCAATATGCATCTGTAAAAAATACTTATAATGGACGGATAAATACGCACATTGTTGAGTATGAGTTTGACCGCTAATTTGAACATGTCCTACATTTCTTTTTACATTTTCTTATTTTGTTGGTTTTGTAGGGAACATGTTAATATTCCCTATAACAAACCGTGCATCATTATTGAAGGATCTGGTAGAAGAACCACAAAAATTACTTATGGTGATGGGAAAGCAACGACAACATTCTTTTCATTTCCACCTAATGTGATTTTGAGTGGTATTACATTTGAGGTAAACACAAGAAAAAGAGATGGAGCAACAATTTTTATTTTCTTTATACGAAGAAATGTTAGTAAATTAGTGATTATGTTGGTTTCTTAGGTTCTAACCTTTTAATATCTTGATGAATTTTTTATTTTATTTTAATTTTTCTCATCTGACAATGCAACAATCTTAATAACTTGCATATATAATTCTTGTTGTGCAATTGCAGAATACATTTGGTAATAAAGGACCAGCAGTAGCTGCTATTATAAATGGTGATAAATCTGCTGTTTTTAACTGTGGTTTCATAGGTTATCAAGATACTTTGTTTGATGCAATGGGGCGTCATTATTTTAAGAATTGTTATATTCAAGGTGAAGTTGACTTCATTTTTGGTGAAGCCCAATCTTATTTTGAGGTAGTAGTAGTATTAATAATACATATCTACAATATTTTTTATTACTTTTTAATTTATTATAATTTTTTTCTTTTTATAGTTGCAAATATCCACATTTTAATTTTGGTCCTTGGCTTTTTACATGTTGTAGGATTGTGTGATAAACGCAACACAAGGTAGTTCTAAACCTCCAGGTTTTATCACAGCTCAACGTAGGAATTCATCAACTGAACCAACTGGTTTTGTTTTTAGAGGAGGACAAGTTACTGGGATTGGTAAAGTGAATCTAGGAAGAGCATATGGCCCTTATTCAAGAGTTATATTTTGGAAGACATATCTTTCTTCAGTGGTTCTTCCAGGAGGATGGGATGCTTGGAAATATAGAGGCCATGAGTAAGTTTTAATGATTAAATATTTTCATTTTTGAAGAGATGATTAAATACTTCTTTTTTTAAAATGATAACCACAGTCTTAATTTTTTATGCAAATTGTCGAATTATATATTCTTGTAAGGGAAAATGTTTTATGAAGAAACCAGTTTAAGGAATAATTTTTTTTTTATAAGTTCATACTTTTATTATAAGAATGGCCATTTTTGGGTGCTTATTGGAATGTGTCATAGACAATCTTTTCGTTTTTGCAGAAACAACTTCATCTATGGTGAAGTGGATTGTACTGGACCAGGATCTAATACTAAAGGGCGTGTCCCATGGGAGAAGAAGCCAAGTCAAATAAATCTAAATCAATATTCTTTATCATCTTTCATAAATAAAGATGGATGGCTTTCCAACATACCAACTATTAAGATGAGGGATTATTCTTAAGTCAGCTTCTCTACTTGATTGATACCACCTAAAATAAGTATTTGTAGGAATCTTGCAGTTATGCTAGGGTTTATTTTTCATTATGTTTAAAAATTTTGTAGCAATTCTGCACCTATAAGATATATTATATAGTAAGATTGTTTTTGAACCTATAGCCTAATTACAATAGATTTGCCGAAACACAATTGAAAGTCAAAAAACAGCGCAATCTCTCTACTCCCTCTATTCCAAATTTCACGACTGCCAAAATGCTTGCAAAGGTCCCACTTACCATAAAGGTGGTCTCTTCGTTAAAAGGAACATCATATACATACCAAGTTTAATGTTTACTAATTAAACACAACAATAATGAATTTGTACCTCAACTCTTAAGCTAAATGCATAACAAAGCTTAAGTTCAATAAGACAAATAAAAATAATTAGAAGAGTATGTATCAGGTTCTTTTGGTTGTTCTAATTACCATCAACATTAGACTAGCGTGCAGACAGTATGTATCAGGTTCTTTTGGTTGTTTTAATTACCATCAATATTAAACTAGCGTGCAGACAGACACTTTCATACCTATTTGTACGCTTATGTATTACGCTAACATATCACATATGTTTACATTATGTTTTCATAGACTTGCCAATAACAAAGTAGGATGTATAGTATGTTTTTCCTTTTTTGGAGAATAAAAGAGGCTAATCCCCAACAACAAAACAAGTAAAAATCTCTATGAAACCAAATAGAAGCAGCATATGCTAACATAACATTGGAAATAAAAAAAAGAAGGACATGAATCCATTGAATAATACCTTGACCTTAATGAATATGGTAATCTTTTGTAACCAAAGCATAAGAATCATGAGATCGACAACACCGGTTGGTCAATACATGTTTTAAAACATTTCCCTCCTCTCCAATGAAGACATTAATATATGCATATCAAATTTCAGAATAATTGGAGAAAATGAGTCATTAGAACAAACTTGGTGAGACGAATGTTAAGTATCTCTCATCGGTTCGAATAATGTCTCGAGGAATAAGGCATGCACAACGCCAAAAAATGGCACAACACTTAAAAGGTTGCATAATGAATAGAAATAGATAAGGAACGGAAGAAAATTAAAGCAGTAAACTGAAACAACAACATAGAAATCTTGTACTCCTGTAGGCTACAAACAAACAGTAGTAGAAAATGAAGACCATGCAATAAATCTCATTTTACTATACAGAAAAAGTCGTGCATGTTACAATTATTTTATCATACTATTTGAGCGCGCACATATTTAAAAAAAATTGTAGAAGAAACAATAATGAATGTATTTGCAATATAATTAAATGAAGTAATTTTGTATGTGTTTAAATGGTGTTTCTAAATGGTTGTGACTTGTGATCACCTACGTATACCAACACTAATCAATTATTCATTTTTTCATGGCCTTTTGCTTGTCCTTGTCAAGTTGTCGTTATTCAAATCTAACTTGAGTGCAAAGTTTCGTAAGCAAAAATCAACAAATGCCTTTATACCGATTGAAATAAACAAACATTGAAGGGGATCATCCCAGAGTCTAATGAGGGTTTAGGGTGGGCGATCTACCATACCATATGATTGTCAACACTAAAATTTTCTCCCTGGTTTCACCATTCTTTAAAAAAAGAGAAGAAAAAAGAAAAAGCAGAAGCAGCATTATACATCCATCTGATTCTCAAAACCTTTAAAAAGAAAGTATCTTTTTTATATAGTATAACTGAATTTAAATGACAATATCTACTCTGCACCCCGAAAACAAAAAAGAGAAAGTATCACAGTTTGGTTGCATTTTCTATGTTCATATGTTTGTTCTTGAGTCTCATAATCATTGCCCTATATCATTAATATCTAGATTTTGTGGCACCCTCATTCACAACCAAGTTAATCTTTCTAAAAAAAGTGTCAATTGAAGGGCAATATTGGTAAGGAAAAATGGCTACACCAAAATTGTATATTGCCTTTATATATTGTTAATATAAGATGCAAACAAACATTTGAGAAGGGAGACCTTTGAAAGCTACTGAGTAGGATAAAAAAAGGGTTACTGAAGGGGGTAAAATCTGGACCAAACAAGCTGTTTAAATTGTAGAACCAATAGTTTCACTACTAATGCACTAGAATTACACTACTCCCATTGTTAACTTGGGATTATAAACCAAAAAAACATAACTGAGACAGGAACGAAGTTACTTCAGTAGCACTGCCGACATCAAATTTTAGGCACCTTACTGATTTTAATGATTCTAAAAGGAGAAGAAAAACGCAAAAGGTTACCAAAAATCTGAAAGTTTTGATGTATCAAGTCTAAACAGAAACACCAGATTCTTTCGAGCATATCTACAGATACAAGACCTTCACATACCACCTATGGAGGGGAGTATTATTTGAACATTTTTTTACAGACTGAGGCTACAAAATAAAACAACAACCTGGACAACTGTCACATATTTACCTCTTGAGAGGTTTGTAAAGGACAACTGTCACATATTTCGACTGGAACCTGTGAGTCACTCCCATGGCAACAACAGATTTCGAGGCCATGTTTTTCTCTATGAAGACATGATTTAGCACAACATGTTGAGGCTTTGAAGAGGGACCGGAATCAGCGTTCTCCATGCCTAGGACTGTAAGATGCAGCTGCGAAGGAACAGCCATTGGCTCTTTTGCAAAGTCTTCCTCAGCTGGATATGCTTGACCATAACTAGATTCTGGGGAGGGTGGTGCCTCAAACTCAGACACACTTTCAGGGTTTTCTGGCACATAATCCTGAAACAAGAACATCAAATCATTAAATGGAAGACAAATCATTTTTCATTAAATGGGGATGATAACTCCTCATCATAATCAAACAATCAAAAGCAATCATGGACACTCGCCTGGACTAGATAGGACAGGAAATATTAACAAACATTTATTACAATTACAAGGATTTTCTTCTCCTAAGCTTTGTTTGGGAGTTTGGAGGGGGGGAGGGGGGGGGGGATTTGGAGGGTGGGAAATATAAGGGAAAATTGATAAATCTTTAACATTTTTTAGAAGAGTATTTTTTTTAGAGAATGATAAATTAAATGTTTATAATTACTATATTTTTTAAATTTGAGAATATTATAACAACATAGATTGAATTTGAATTTGAAGAATTCATATAAACTCTCCAAAACCTCCAATACAACTTTTGTGTTCCCCCAAATTAGGGGGATTTTGTATTATGAAGAAAACTAAACCCTCCACACCCCTCCCCTCTCAAAAGTCCCTATTCTTTCCATTTGCTCCTTCCTTTTTTCCAAAGTCCTCCCCTCCCTTCCCCTCCAAACTCGCAAACAAAGCCCTACTGATTAACAACTTCAAATTCATGGAAAGCAAATTAAGTTAGAACTCAAAAGTTTATTAACTGAAGTCTAATTTAACTATTAAGTATATTCTATACTATATTTCATCACATTAATGCTCTGGCCATAAAAGCAGAAAATCTCGTGAAATTTGGCTTTCCAAAACTCAAGTAAATAAACCAACACTAGAGTGCAGAATCCAGTATTTCCTCAGTCTATATTCATCCTTGATCTCCACATATCATCAAAAACAATGAACTCTTTCCTTACCCCTCACATCTAGTTACCTGCACCTCCTCACCCCAAAGAAAAGAAGAAGAAAAAAAACTGCCACACATTGCATACAAGCAAGCAATCATCGTTACACCAAAAGGACAAGATCCTCTAGAAGAGTGCAAATGCAGAATGGGAGTTACTTTTCCCACCCTATAAGTTTCTCATGCGCCCTGTTCGGATTCTAAAATCCAAAATATTTTAACGTGTTTTGGAGAATTTTATAGGGTGTTTATGCCGTTCGGATTTTATAATCCGAACTGCATAGAGCGCGCGAGAAACTCAATAGGGTGGGAAAAGAAGGTGTCATGCAAAATTAGGCATTTGGGAGAATGAATTTCATTTCATAATGAAAAGGATATTGTTCACATAACAATAAGATGTTTGCAGAAGATGAAAAAATCACAAAAAAGGAAGATGCATACATTAACATCAAGAAGATTGCAGACATTCCCCATCTCATCAGCTACATAAGGAAGATCCGGAATATATCTTTGTTCACCGTCGACAATGAACCTGTAATGAAATATACCTGATGGGAGGACTATAAGAATTGAGTGATCCTTGCCACCTCGCTGCAATACCTTCCTGCAAATAATTAAAATTAACCGATTGCTAACTTTTCATGTCAAATTCAATCAAGTTACCATTACTAACAAAGGAGTCATCAAATCTTACCTAGATGCCCAGTTATCCCAGGATCCCTCCACAGCCACACTGTTACCTCCATAATTCCAAGTGATCATAACAGGGATTCCTTGCTCAGGAGCTTGATTAACAATACCATGAGGCTCATTCTGCCACATTTGATTGAGAAAAGGAGGGCCGTTACCTCTTTGTAATGGAGCTAGAGGAACCTGAAAAGTACAAAGAAATCCTATGTTTAGTTTTTAATTATGTCATGTTGCCACCGATATTACCTGCATATTTATTTCCTAAACAAAAAGAAAAGACAGTAGCTAAAAAGAAGTTGAAACTTCAGGGAATGAATTAAAGTGGACAAGAACAACAATACACAATTAGGCACTACTACATCCCTTATAAATAAAAGTTGACTCTACAAGTCTAAACTTACAAGTACACGGTATTTTATAATATAAGATCGCAAAAGGCAACCAAAATTAATTTCAGCCTCAACTATTGTTACAGAACAACAACCAAAAAAAACCTGAGATCTATCTAAGAGAGAGAGAGAAGCTGCAACATTTGCTTAAATCAAAAGAAAAATAAGCGAATTCTCCTCCCAGGAATTCCCCCCTTTCTCAGTTTCCCAAAACTATCAAGTCTACATTTGTGCCTCTTCTACCCCCCTCCTACAATTTAAGCCCTTCCTCTTAACAATCTAAGAGTCCTGCTTATTTCCTAACTACTATAGCTGCTTTGCCTCATTTTCTTTATCTTCTCTTTTCTACTTCTGAACAGTGTACACCAATGTTTTGTTCTCGCTATTCTGTTCTGGGTTCCATCATCTCTGTATATGAAATTTTTTAGCAGAGAAATATCAATAAAACTTCCCAGATGAAACCAAGGATTAAATATATTTTTGGTCTTCATAAAATTTGAAAATGGATTGAGTCCTGATGAAAATTTATTCATTATTTGTCTATAGAAAAACCCCAAAAAAAATATACTTTTCAGACAAAATAAATATTAATTGGTAAAAACTATATATTTCTGTCAACTTCTTCAATTTACTGGCAAAAATCACTCTCAGGAAAGGAAAACTTTCAATAAAGAATGTATAATGACCCAGCAATTTAAGCTAACCTATCAACAAGCATATCATCATTTCAAACAATGCATTTATGAGATCAAATTTTAAATCAAATAAGTATTCATATTAAAAAAAGTTATGAGCAATCATGTCATTTAATGGCACACAGCAAATTCCCTCTTCTACATCTCTATTCAAAGATAGGAAAGATTATAATTTCAAAACTTCTTACAGAATGGAAAGAAAGAATTACCATCATTCAAACCTAGTGAATAGTTCTAAAATGTTTATAGGATAAAAGATCTATCAGTCGCTAAAATAGGAATCTGTCCTAATTTTTTCATCAGTATTTTAGAGGGGGCCAAGTATGTAAAGAATATATATATATAACAATATTGCTTTAAATTTACAGAACTAGTTGGCTGGTGTAGTGGTTACTTTTGTTGTAATTTAATTTAAAGCTAAGTGGACTGAGTTCAAACCTCGCGTTCAACATTTTAGCCAAAAAAATATAAAAAAAGGTTTCTGCCAGATTCGATCCGAGGAAACTTAGCTACAAAAACGCTCTTCCACCACAGCGCTGGCATACATAATTTGGTAAATAAACACATGTAATATGTGTGTGTGTTGATACTACAAAATGTATGTGTACCTATTGAAAAGAAGAGATTTTTGGGTGGCCATGGCATCCTCATCAAAACTAAGATCCGCCGATGTTTTGGATCTTGCATAGTTAAAATGGTGCAAGATATCTCATGAAATCTAACTTGTTTTGGAGGGCAACTATCACGTTTCCAGATTTGCAATCAAATAGTCAAAAAAGCGATCATGTCAATTGAATTGAATCATGAGGAATTGAACGAATTTAAATGTGTCATGATTAGGGCCAAATACAAAGTTGTTGGAATATGAAATATAATAAGAAAATGCTATGAGGAGCACCACTCTTTTATTTAAGATTGAAATGTTTTGGAAAACAATTTCCACAATGGAAGATAAACAGTCATTTTCCATATATTGATGGTTTTTTTTTACTGACTAGGAAATTATTTTTCGGTTGACACAACTAAAAAAATATGCATTAGAAGCAGACCAAGGAAAACTTGCCTATATATGAAAGGGTAAAAAAAAAATATTATGTCCATGTTAAATGAAATTGTGCACAATCCATTCACCTAAAATTTACAGAAGGCAGTAAAATAGTGAAGGACGGTAATAACTCATATAAAATTTACTGAACATGGAAATCTATCAACTCTACATGAGATTCCCAGGAGAGTGGGGGGGATAACTGCCAAACAAAACATTTTCTATCGGTTCTTCGTAAATCAACGCAAAAATTAGAAAATTCCAAATAATGACCAGGAATAAAGATGACAATGAGCAATTTCCAAACCAATGGGATCAATATAATGTGTACACATGTCAGGAGAGTATAAATGTATATGCAGTGCATGTGTTGATATGTATGTCATGCTTATAATCTTGCGTAAAACTTTTGATATTACATAAGCTTAACAGCTTAAAAATATAACCGCATACAAGATTTTTTGTGCACATCATGAATCATGATGCATCGGTTACGAAATCCAAAATTGCTAGGCCAGCATTGGCAGACAGTTCTGTGAACTCACGTTCCAATACTACATGTGCTATTTCTCAATTCAGAGACTTCGAGGACAGTAAGCTAGTAGCCAAGGGAACACGTCACAACAAAACTCAATACAAAACAAAGTCCATAGTGTTTCACCCATAAAATGGTTTCTGCAAAATATATATCTTATATTGACTTTCCGAAGTCCAAACATTGAACCGCAAACAGTCAATCCAGAAGCTTGAATTGAATGGCAATTGACAAACACACTTCTCAGTTACAACTATACACAACATATGGACATAAAACATATATCTCATAGACATTCCAAACAGCTCATTTCATAATTCACACACTTGATCAAGGACGTTATTAGAAATTCCTGATTTCCAAAACAGACAAAATCAACAGATTGAGTCCGTTAGACCAGAACAATTAATGTGAATTTCTAAATGGTGTAATGCTACATATACAATTATCTGGTACAACTAACAGCCATCCACAACGTGAAGACATGGCTCCACGTGTTTTACAAGACAAAAATTATGTGGTCCAACTCATACTCAGATGGAATCGTGTGTTTATGTCTGAACCGTAAAGTTCTGACTAAGCGTCAGTTTGTTTTCAAGTTCAATAGGCACCAAATGGTCAACGGCTTCTTGCCTGTTTGTTTTCAAGTTAAACAGGCTCCAAATGGTCAACGGTTTCTTCCTTATTAGTAACGACTGCTTTTAAATGTGTGCACGCTTGGCCCACATAAACAAACACCCTACGTTAGTAAGTTTGGTAAATTGTTTTCGACTCTCACTAGACCAAAATAAGATTGCATTATTGCAAGGAATCGTAGAAATGGTAAGCTAACTACATTAACAGACAGAATGTCAAGCTTAATCATTCTTCAAAATCTTCAAACAGCTTAAAGCAATTAACTAACTTTCTAGATTTGCAACATTACACTTCTTTACCCCTCATTCCCTATCTAATCATGTTTTGGACATACAAATCACATGGAAATCAACCACACATTAAATCCTTTTGAAATCACATTTATATAAACTATACAGACACAATCAATGTGCACGTGAGCCAATCGATCAATCAATAAATAACAGAATTTGCAGATCCGTAACACACGCAATAATCTACAGTTTAAATTTGGTAATAACATTAATTCCTAATTCAATCCAAATCACATTCATCAACTATACACGACCCATCCACTCAAGAGCGAGCCAAATCAATCAATAACAGAATCCGCAGATCCAACCAATTAATTAAACAAACAGAATAATCTACATACAATTTAAACTCAATAATAATCTACAGTTTCAACAAAATTAACCTATTAGCATTTAATTTAATTCATAAAATGATTATAAACATTAATTAAATATTCTAATCACAAAATGAACAGCAAAATCAACGAAACACACGAAATCCAAAATCAATTCAACAGTAACGATTAACGAACAAAAACAACAACTAACATTACCGCATAACAAAAAATTCGGAAAAGCGTAAAATGAAAGAATGAAGAACGAAAGAGAAAGAGAAAGCGAACCTGAGGACCGAAGAGGATCGGCGATCTGGAACGACGAGGACTTTGAGGAGGACTATTCGCCATTGAATCGGAAGAAAACGCACGAATCGGAGGTGGCGCGTGAGGTTCACGACCGGAAGGATCGCCGGCGTCGGGAATAGCTCCGTCTTCTCTTCCGTTAGCGTTTCCCATATTGTTGTCGTTTACTTGCAATGTAGAAGAAGGAAGAAGAGTAAACGACAACGAGAATTGAGAGAGAATGAGTTTGTGAAGAAGTGAAAGTGTTACGAAGAAGAAGATGAAGAAGAAAACGGTTATCGTTGTTCGTTCTTATCAAGTTTTGTGTCTGAGTCTGATCTGACGCTGGGATGTTTTGGACTTTCGAGCCAGAAATTTTATTATTAAAATACCAAGAGAAAAAGATTAATTTCTTTATTTTCTTTACTCTTTTTGTAGTATAAATTAATTCGTGTTGTTCAAAAGTTTTGACTTAATTAATAAAAATATCAAAATTATTATGTTGGATATTATAATTGGATTACCACGACACTTTAAATTTATAATAATTTTGTCATTTTGTATATTTATAAAAAAAAAAATCGTGATTTTCTTTCATGATTATCATCGTATTTACAACCTAATTTCACTTTATATATGTGACGAATAGTATTTGATCGTGATGCAAGATCCTAGATTAATGTGTTTGCTATCTTACAACATCTGGATCAGTAGCAAAAGCAAGTCCTCGACATGACCCTTTGGAGTATTTGAAAGCATAGAAATAATAAGGTCTGGAACAATGTCACCGAAACAGCTCAAGTTATATGTGTCTGTGCAGGTTCCCTTCTTACTAGCTGGAAGAATCTCAAAACTATTTGTCATCTATCCCTCGGCATTCCATTACTCAAAGCAATTTGAAGCGACTTAAACCAAGTCCCGACATGTTCAAATGTAATGTAGATGCTTCCTTTTCTCATGCTCAGAATTGAGTCGGCATTAGTATGTGTATTCGAGATGATGAAAGTTGTTTTGTGCTAGCTAAAACCGAATGGATGACTCCGCTCCTTAATGTGGATTTGGGTGAGGCTCTAGGTTTATTATCAGCAATGTATTGGGTGCATGATCTGTAGTTAGGATTGTGGAATTTGAGCTTGATTCCAAAATTGTGGTGGATAGTCTTTATGGTAGTAAAATTGGCGTCTCAAATTATAATGCAGTAATCAATGACTGCAAACGTCAGTTAGCTTCTGATCTTGTTAGGTTTATTTGGAGACAAGCCGACAAAACCGCTCATTGTTTTGCTAAAGTGGCTTCGTGTCATGCTAGTTTCCATATTCATATTCGGATCTCATCTTATATCTCTATTATTATTATGAATGAAATCCAATAAGTTTTTTCTTGTAAAAAAATTAATTTCTTACTAGTATAATTTTATTAAATGATTTTAATATGTTGTGTGGAAATGAAAAACAAACAACAACATTTCTAAGATCAACCACCGTAGATAATATCAATATTATTAGATTCAATATCTTCTGAAGTGTCGTAGATTTGAACCTTTCTTTATGTGTATATAAGACAAACTCCTCCCAAAGCTATTAATAGATAATGTAAATTAATTTAAAACTTAAATAGTTTCTACTTTTTAAAAAATGAACAAAAGTCCTCTAAAAAAAATGAACAAAAGTGCCTTTTAAATAATTTTTTTTTTAAATTTTTTTGATATAATTTTATAGATTGGATAGATATTCATCCAATGAAAAGATGATAATGAATGAATTGTACAATTTTTATGCTTAATAGATTGATTGAATTTTAATATTGTAACAAACTTTTAAAACAATTGCATATTTAGTTGATGGTAAATGTGTTTGTTGCTATCGCTCAGGAGAATCCAAATTGATTTTTGGATGAATCAAATTTTATTTATTTTCTGATCTATTACTAAGACAATATTTTCTCTTATAAATTGGATAGTTAACATGTACACACAAAAAATTGATTATCTTGATTCATCCATTAAAAACAAATTGACATCGATCAGATCTATTCATTTTGCATCCTAAACCAACAGAATTAGTTTATTGTTGAAGTCTTTAGTAACATTTTTTTATTCATCGAAGTTCTGAGTGTAGATTACAGATTATGAAATCAACAAATAGAAACAAGTTTATCATCAGTTCCTTAAATGATTAGCTGACAAAATGCAAGATTCGCATGAAGAAATAGCTGCCAAACCTAATTTTTATACTCCATCATATCAAGGATTTGCGAAACCAAAGACACTTTATATTAAAAAAAGTAAAAAAAGACGTGCTTCACACCCCGGGGATAATACTTGGGTGACATTGTGGTCAGTGACATTGGTCAACCACAATGTCACAAATATACAAAGAAACAAAAAAATATTGTGAAAAAGAAAGAAGAAAGACACTTCTGGTATTGTGGTTGATCAATGTCACAATGTCACCAACCACAATGTCACTCAAATACCACCCGACAAAAGAGTACTAGAATGCAGTGTACATGTCTCGTCCCCTGTTCTAAGACAATTTGACTTTTGTTTTCCTTTCCATTTTGGTAACAAAACTATGCTCTTTATCCCATACAAGCATAGTTTAATAGTTAATCAGTATAGGACATATTGAATACAAAGATTATGATTATAATCATACTTAACGTGAAAGTCAAATAAACATATGAGTATTGCTTTATGATCTATGACATGTTGATTTATTAAATATGCTAGATATTTGAAACTCACTTATGTTGGTTTGGTGGCGTTTTTTCCTTAAGGTTTCAGTTCGATTGTCCCAATGCTAATTTGGATGGAAAAGTTTAACTTCTTCAAAAAATAATAATATTAAATATTCGAAACACATGGATTTACGGCTATTTTCACAATTACCACTTAGTAACTTGTGATTCTTTCTCAAATGATACTCCTTATGGTTCTCTCTCTTCAAAAAAGAAGAATATATATGCGTGTCTGAAATTTTGAAGGTTACGACCTAAATATAAGGTGATAACCGGCTAGAGTTCTCATTAATCTAAAATGGATCATCAATGACATCCACTCGTGTGACTTCAATATAATGATATGAGTCATCATCTCTTCATTGATATGAATTCAATAGGACCGAATGTTAACGTCAATAATGGACCATTTTGCAAATAGTCTTTCTTGATATATCATGCAATCACCAAATCACAATTTGCAACATTATAATAATGCATCATGAATAAAGTAGTAACTTGTAAGCAACACTTTTTTTTTAATTAAAGCAACTTTTTTGTAATTAAAGCAATAAAAGTTCCCCAAAAGGACTTGAGGACGAAGATGGTGTGCATTCAAATGATTGAATCAACAAGTTAAAGATAACTCCAAATCGATTACTATCACGTACTACTGAAAACTAGCAATGTTCTGAAATTAGAGACCCCATGCTAAATTGACCACTCACCAAATTGTTTACCATTTAAATAGTACAAGGTAGGCACGTCTTTGATTGTACCAAAAAGAATGATATTATTGAAAATAATATAACTAGTTAACATTTTTTAGTTCATCAAGCTTAGAACTTTTTCCCGTCAAAAAAAAAATCTTAGAACTTTTTGTTTATATTAGAAATTTGAGGGAGTGACAATTTTATAAAACTATTTTATTTTATTTTTTGACAAATTATAAAATAATTTTATTACCTTTTCCAAAAATAAAATAGTATTATTACAAAGATGTAATAATAAGACGACGAAACAAAAAGTGTAAAGGCCACATATTCTTGAGGTTCTAAATTTGGATTTCATATTTCAATGGTATGTACTATGAAATCTGAACATTTCAACCATGTGGTTGAACATTTTTTTTTAGAGAAACCATGTGGTTGAACATAATTAGCTAAAAACTTTAGATTATGATAAAGAGCAATGCTATTTGTCAAGAGGGATTTTGACCCGAGCTTATCCCGATAACCCATTCAGCCAATAGAATTGTTTCCTGGCCAGAAAAAAGGGGGGGCATGAATGTAATTTAGAGCAGATATTGATTGAAATAAGGGTTCGTGAAATCTCGTGAAGTTACTTTTCGCGATAAAAAGCAATTTCCTATGATAAATCGTCAAGAAGAATTTAAATTCTCTAAAAAAAAAATCAAGCTTAAATAATTTTTATCAAATTTTACTTACTCAGATTTTCAAACTAACTTCTTCCAAGAATTAGAGGGTTGAGGGAAAAAAAAGTCGACCAGTTGCAATTGCAGTCACCTTCACTCTGTCGTCAACTCGTGGGACAAGCAGGGGCATGCCCATCATTAGCAACTTGCCAAGGGTCATAACCATTCAATAGTTGGACATGCAGTACCAATAAATATCAAAAGGGTCCAACTTTTTTTTGTGTAGATGAATCTCCAACACATAAATAGGATGAAAATAAAGATCATCTCTCACATGCCTTTATTAATAACCAATGTTGATCTAGTTTATATTTGACATCACGGTGAATATGTTAGAATCATAATACTCTACTATAATTTTGTAACTTTTAAAAATTACGGTGAGTCATCGTGATTTTAACATACTTTCGTGATATCAAACATATATTCAGACTAGACGTGGTAATTGATGTTGATTTTGGTTGTCCGATATGAAATGGTTGTTAAGATCATTTAATGGAGATGTCATATGAACTAATGGATTTTAAAATAATGATTGAATACAACTAATCTGTGAACTTTTTCTGCTGCAACTAGGGCTGGAAATGAGCTGAGTCAAATCGAACCTATTTGAGCTCGACTCGACTCGTTAAGAATTGGCTCGGTCCGAACCTCGAATTGAGCTTGACACGAACTTTTTTTCAGCTCGAGTTCGGCTCGTTTAAAGTTTACGAACAGTTTGGTTCGGTTCATTAGGTTCAATTCGTTTGTTCAAAACACATAACTTTAGGTATGGAAATAAACTTGAACCACGTAACTCAAAAGTCAAAGAATTTAAATTTTTTACCCATAAAATATATTGGAATTTATACCAATTTTTAATGGACTGGACGAGACTATTATTACACATAGTAATTGACACCTGTATGCAACCACCAAATTCAGTTTTGCCTTCTTGTGTCATATGTTTATCTTATTATAGATAATCATATCCTCCATTTTTCATGCATGTTTCTATGCGAGACTATTTTAGTTTTGAAATTCTAAAAAAACTACAACAACATTGTGCATGGTGTTGTCTATCAATTTTAATGTAGCTAATTTTTATCCTATTATTGCTAAGTGTTTGTCTTAGTTTTTAAAGTATTATATACACGATCAATTATATATAAATTTCAAAATATTTTTTTAAGTGTTATATATATATATAATCGAACAAACGAGACGAACTACATATAACTCAAGTTCAGATCAATTAGTTGACGAACTTAATTTTCAGCTCAAGTTCGGCTCATTTGGTTCATAAACTAAGTTCGACGAACCAATTAACGAATCGAATTACGAATTTTAATGGAGTTGGTTCGGTTCGATGCCAGCCTTAGCTGCAGCGGATCCGTATCCAATTCTTGTTCATTTACTTTTTCTGTCTAATTAATAATAAAATTGCAAATGCATTTGCTAAAATTGAAATTAGTCAATCGTGAGCACAATGCAGAGTGTAAACTTATAAAAATTTAAAAATGAAAAACTCTTTCCCTTTAAGATTTGTGGAAGATATAATGATTTATGAGCTTAGGTTGTTTTGCTGTGAGAAAAAAAGGTTATTTTGGAGTTATGGTCATATAATGATTTTATATTTTGCAACTATTATATTATAATGCTTTACGTTTGGAACATACCAAAGTACTTGCAACAAAGGACAAAAGAGTTAATAATATGAGTCAAAGTTTCATGAATTGTTGGAGTAAAATGTTTTTTACTTGTCTCTTTTTTTTAAGAAATCAAAATGAAATATATTAACAACGGCGAAGGACAATCCTTAATACAAGGTGTATTAGAGACGTCAACCCGACAAACAAAGTATCAAAGAGTATAATTACAAATAAAGGTCAATGGATACCCAGACAGTACAAAGGGTTCGACTACCAACTTTGAGAACCGTACACAAAAGTGGTATTATTGGCCTTAAGCCACCACAACAAGTGAAATTTTGCTTTATCTAATAACTGTTCAATGGATGTTTCAGTGTTTTTGAACAATCTGTTGTTTCGTTCATTCCACACCAGCCAAACACACAAAAGCCATAATAATTGTAGGAAAGAACGGCGAGTCTTTGAATAACCTGAATAATGGATGAATTGCTGAAAATGAGCGCTGACATTGTCTGTATCAACACCAGTTACGCCAATCCAAGATCCAATATGCTGTCAGGTAGAGCCAAAAACATGACAATGTAGGAACAAATGTAATGCGGAATCCTCTTTACCACACCCCGAAACGCACATAGTATCTGTGACCTGAGCGATACTGCGCCGTTGGAGATTGATTTTAGTTGGTAACCTATCTTTCAGAAGTCGCCACGCAACAATGGAAACTTTTTGAGGGACCTACTTATGCCAGACAAGATTCGTTGTCGCATCAAGAGTGGGGGCTGCCATGTGTGTCAGCGCATGATACGCGTCTCGAACCTTGTATCCATCATCTTTGTCTAGCTCCCATTGCCACCTGTCAGAAACATTTGACTGCAATGCAACATTAGTCAATAATATCCTACACTCCTCTACCAACTCCTCCTCCCACACCCACAAACGTCTCCTCCAACTCCACGCCTCCCCACCGTCCTCCCAACCAAGATCATAAATATCCGCCACAGTGCTTAGCTTATTTGTTGTAAGATCAAATAAGCGAGCAAACCTCCTACACAAGGGGACCTCTCTTACCCACCTATCCAACCAAAAATAAGTATTTTTCCCATCCCCTAGGACTTTCGATACCCTCTCTGCAAACCAACCCCCATCATTCTCACCCACTCCATCCCTAATCTTCGCAATCTCTCTCCACCACGGTGAAACACTCCGGCCCCCAACCTCTCTGCCTCCTCGCCATATATCGCCACCAGAACCCTATACCACAATCCGCCTCTCTCCACTAACATCCTCCAACACCACTTTCGTAACAAAGCGGTATTGAATTCTTTCAACTGCCTCACCCCCAAACCTCCTTCCTCCTTCTGTAAACAGATAGAGCTCCAAGCAATCCAGGAAATTTTCCTGTTAACCTCACTCCCTCCCCAATTTTTTTTGTTAAAAATAGATTCAATAAGAGAAATGATAGCTGATGGAGCTTTGAAAAAGGAAAGAGCATAGACCGGAAGCGAAGTCATGACATATTTGAGAAGAATTAAACAACCCCCATATGATAAGAATTGACTGTGCCACCTCGCCAATCTAGTTTTAATGGTATTTATCACAGGTTCCCAAAAAGCTAGCTTTCGAGGATCTCCTCCAATCGACAAACCAAGATATAAGAACGGAATTTTGCCCACTTTACAGTTCAATAAGGATGCCGCCTCTACCAACCAGGAGTCCCCTATATTGATGCCAACCAATAAACTCTTACTAAAATTCACTTTAAGACCAGACATGTCTGCAAACAGTGTCAACACTGCCCGTAAAGCTCACACATTTGCCCAACTTTTTTCACCTATCAAGAGTGTATCATCCGTGAATTGTAAATGAGACACCACCGTCAAATTTGTCGAGACAACCCCGTATCCCTTATACAAATTATTTTCCACCACAGAGTTCATCAAAACATTCAATCCCTCAGCAGCCAATAAAAATAAGAAAGGGGAAAGAGGATCCCCTTGTCGCAGACCCTGTTGCAAGGGGAACTCATCTATGGGACTTCCATTCACAAAAATTGAGGCAGTGGCTGTACTGACACACTCTTTTATCCATTTTCTCCACAACATAGGAAAAGCCATTTTATTCATAACCGTATGCAAGTAACTCCAATCTACCGAGTCATATGCTTTTTCAAAATCAACTTTAAAAAGCATCAGCTCCTTGTTTGATTTTTGAGCATCATCAACCACCTTATTTGCAATTAAAATGCCATCTAAAATTTGTCTGTCTTTCACGAAAGCTGTCTGAGTATCTGATACGACCCGACCAATAATCAACCTTAACCTATTAGCCAACACCTTTGACAATATTTTATAAAGGCACCCAACCAATGCTATAGGTCGAAAATCATTTAATTTCCGTGGGCTGTCAACTTTAGGAATAAGAGCTATAAAAGTAGATTTTATACCCCTTGATAATTTTCCGTTCCTATGAAATTCGGAGATAAATCGCATAACGTCACCTTTGATGTCCTCCCAAAAATCCTTGATGAAACCAAGATTAACGCCATCTGAACATGGACTTTTAAAACTATCAGAGTCCCACACCGCATTTTTTACTTCAGTTTCTGTAAAAGGTAAAATTAAACTCCTTCCTTCCGCGTAAGTCAATTGCTTGAACAATAAATTTTCAACCCCTGGTCTTAAGATGTTTTGTGCCGCAAAATGTTCTTTAAAGTGTGAAAATACCGCATTCCGGATGGGCTGGACGCCCTTGACAAGATTGTCGTTCACCTTCAACGTTACAATGGAACATCACAATCAATCATATATCTGTTTTTAGAAGTGATTATAATTAAAATAAAAATCGAACGTTTTTAATAATACAATACTTATGATTAATTGACATTTATAAAGAAAAAATTATGATTAATCAATGGTGTAAGAGTATAAAAACAAAAAGGTGATGACTCATCAGCTAAACTTAATATAACTTGTTAAGCCAAATCCATGTTCCATAACCTTAATGTCCTTCTTGGATTACATATGAACCCAATGATAAGCTTAAGAAAATGAGCTTGCCATATCACTACTGCAATTTCTCATGCTATCATTTCTGCACAATTTTAGATCAAATAATAAGTGAAAATGCATAATTTCATAAGCAAATATCATTAATATTTTTACAACATGACAATTAAACACATGAATTTTTCCCTAAAAAATAAATAAAATTAAACACATGAATTTTAAATCCTTATCCACCTAACTTTAATTGCTGCAAAAAAAAAACCATAAATCTACATGTTGCTGTATAGTTCAAGGGGTAACAACTTTAAAGTATTTTCTTCAAATATTTGTCTGGTGATACTTGAATTTCAGGTAATATTTTCTAATGATTCTGAGAATATTCCTTGGATCTGTTCTTAATACACATGCTTATACAACTAGTTTGAATTAATATTCTACAATCACCTGTCTGGTTAGGATTCGTGTTTGGTCAGGTGTTTAAAATTTCATAAATGTTTATTTTGACATTAATGTTTTTTTTTACATTAAAGACAATTTCATTAACGAAGTCAGACAATAAATCAAATGCCAATACTGTAGAAATATATGGCGGGGTTTCTTCGATCCATATATGCAATCTAAATTATAAAGAGGATATTTAGCTAAATAATAAACAATTTGGTTGGCTTCACGCCTACCATGCAAAAAAATTAAATTACAAAAACAAACATTGAAATTAATACAATCTCTAATAATAGAGCCGACATAAGTGGTAGATTTTTGATGGACAATCAACACTAAAACCACATGACTACCAACATCGATCTTTGGAAGTAAAATTTACTATCCTTCTTATTGTAACGGGGATGATAAATCGAATCACATCTCCCTCCCTGACGGATTCAGGTATTCCCGCTCCATCCCCATCCCCGACGTGAATAATCTTTTTCACAAAAAAGAGGTATTTTTCAGCCCCGGACTCAATGCTCTAATGCATCATCCAACAAATAGATGATAGCGATCGATGATTATGGTGATGGAGAAGAGAACGACCGAGAACTTAGAGAAATGAGTGTCGTCTAAAATAGTGAGACTTTGATTGTGTAAGGGATAATAAATTGTCTTTATTTTTTTTTACATTTAGGACGAGTTTGGATATGAGTTTGGGGTGTGTACTTATATCCCAATTATCCGTCTTGTACCGTGTTTTGAAATCGGGGAAAACCCAAACCCAATGAAAACGGGAAAACCGACAATTTATGTTTGGTTCAGACAGACTTTGTTGCCATGTCTACATAAATGATGTTGTAACACAACACATTGTTGAATGCGTGTGTATAACTTTTGTGCATTGACATTACAAAGTATATGAATTAAATCTTTTTTATAGGAAGTTATATGCTTTGATTTAGGGCATAATCATTTTTTTATTTATGATAAATTTATTTTTTTTTCTGTTTTGAGGAAGGGCATAATAATGTTGTATATCATAATATATATAACTGAAGTGAATCTCTTATTTCTTAAAGTTAACCCGAACGCAAAAAAATTTCCTAGATTTAACCTAACTTCTTTGTTTAATTTTACTATATTAACCCTATTTAATTAACCTTATTTAATTTAATCAAAATGTTAATTGTTATGGAAATCAAAATAAACAAATCGCTCCTAATTTTTCTCCTCCTTAATTTTACTAAACAAATAAACAAATCCTCCTATTCTTCTCCATAACAAAAAAATAACACATCACTCCTATTATTTCCTTTTATTAAAAAACAAAACAAAATCATTTCCAAACTAAATATCAAGAATCGCTCCTATTTTTTTTGAAAAAACAGATCGCTCTCTTATTTCTTAAAGTTAACCTGAACGCAAAATTTTCCCTAGATTTAACCTAACTTCGTTGCTTAATTTTACTAGATTAACCCTGTTTAATTTAATCAAAATGTTAATTGATATGGAAATCAAAATAAACAAATCGCTCCTAATTTTTCTCCTTAATTTTACTAAACAAATCCTCCTATTATTATCCATAAAAAAAAAATA
>Ga0315915_1002428_pt1 | contig 23509 bp, 6 predicted proteins | sample MpolbnodulesMG_FD_207738 | JGI IMG/M metagenome (GOLD analysis project Ga0315915, IMG submission 207738) | Medicago polymorpha root nodule microbial communities from Los Angeles, California, United States - branched nodules | ecosystem: Host-associated > Plants > Roots > Nodule | place: USA...
CTCAATTATGAGTGATAAAAATTCAAAAAAAATTAATTTTATTTCGTTGACACTTTTGATGAATAAGATTTAGTTATTATAATTATAAGTGATAAAAAATATATTTTTCTTCAAAAAAACAACTCATTTAATTATTAATTTAAAGAATGAGTGTACCTGTACACTCAAATATATTGGGTGTACCATAGAATTTGCACAATTACATTCACACGGACTTGTCAAAACAATAAAATAAAAAATTCACACTTGAGTTTCTTAATTTTTTTATATAATTTAAATTATCAAGTCAGAAGAAAAAGGTACCCATCTATGGTTGTATGCCCTTGTATGTCATAAGTGCAATTTTCTATAATTTCGGCTTCTAAAAGCCAATTTATAGTTCATATAAAGAAAACAAAGACCATTTATGTTGGTCATTCATGATTACAGCAAAGTCTCGAACCAACTTAAAAATATTAGATATTCTAAATTATATTAGGGGGCTTTTAAATTTCACGTTTGTAACAAATTAATTTTGAAATTATTTTTGTTCCATATCAGCAATTTTAAGTTGACAAACATTTTCAACACCGCTCTTCTATTAAAAAAACGTTAAAAAATTGATGAAATTTTGTTCCATATCAGGTACGCTTAACTTTATACAGTTGTTTTCATGTATATTGACTCTTTGCTTGTTTGTAAAATAAATGTTGGTCTTCCTTCCCATATTTATGAAATAAATGCTAGTCTTCCATACCATATCATTATGCATCAGATTATTCATGGCCATATCATTCTTAGGTAAACAATTTATTTTAGAGAGAAAAATAAGTTTTTTCAAACGACTAATATAGGAGAAAAGGGGAATGAGACAGATATTCATCAGTTTTTTAACGTTTGTTTAAAAGAAGGACAGTGTTGAAAATGTTTGTCAATTTAAAGGATTGATATGGGATAAAAATAATTTAAATGATCAATTTGTTATACACGTGAAACTTAGAGAACTCCGGATGTAATTTAGCCTACTAGCAGGGATGAGAATAGGCTAGGTCGAGTTAGGCTTTGCAAGACCTAAGCCTGATCTGCCATATTTTTTTAAAGCCTAAACTTGACATGCGGCCTGTCGGCCTACTTTTTTAGCCTGAGTCTAGCTTTCTGAAAGCCTGATACGGTCTGCTAGCCTGTTTAAAAGCCTATATCTTATGAACAAATAGTGAAGTAATAACGAACTAATAGTTCAATTAGATTAAACTCCCTTTTGATAATAAACACGAGGTTTTAGGGAATTCGACTATATATTGTATCATATTTCTATTCTAGTTTATAATAATACATTTATATATGCAAAAAATTAATGTATACTAATAAAGCTTAAATATTGAAAAAGTTTACATATTTATATTTTAATTCAAAGTACAAAATATAATATAATAACTAATATTATTCATATTACTTAAATAGGTCGGCCTAATAGACTTAAGAGGCTTTTTGAGAGGCATGTGACATGACCTTTTAAGCTAAATAGGCTTAAAAAAAAGCTTAGACCTTCTCTATTTAAGAAAAAAGTATGGTCTGGCCTGACTTACGTAGGCTAGGCTGTAGGCCGGTTTGGCCCATTCCCATCCCTACCTACTAGATATGTTCCTAAATATACTTCATTTTGATAAAAATATATAAAGATTACTAATAAAAAAAATTATATTAAATATGTCAATATTTACATTCTTTTATAAAAAAAAAGTCTTATATATAAAAACATGTATAATAATAGTTAATAAATAGATACTACACGTTTTCTACTAAAATATAAATGAAAGATGATTTGTTTTAGCCTTGAAAAATATTATAAGATCTGCTTTGGTCTCTGAGAAAAATAAAACATTCTGTAAGGTTAGTTAAGATAAATTAGATCAACATAGAGCTTATCATAATCACTATAAAAAAAAAGAAGAGAATAGTAAGTTTTTGCAACAATAAAAAATCAACAATTTAGTCCTGAAAAAATTTAGAAAACAATCTGGCCCCTACAAAACAAAGATGATGTATGTGGATTGAGGGTATTTGTGGTATCAAGTTTTAGTTGCGCGTTACAGCTAGGAAGGCGGGTGAATTAAGGAAGAAGGCTAGAATCAATTTGGTGTGGGGTTGAGAATGGGTAGTTGGTTTGAATACAATTTAGGGCAGGTTGTAGGTGATGGGGCTAATTTGCTTCTTCTTTTTAGATGAATGTATGGTTGGAGGCTGGTCGTCTGCGTGATAGATTCAGACGTCTCTTTGGTTCAATAGGGAACCGTTTGATGACGTTTGTTGAGATGCACTTTAGGCTGGGGTGTGTGTTGAGGGGGGTGAGACATGAAAATGACGACAAATGTTGTATGAATGGGAGGAAGAGCTAGTGGAAGAGTGATGTGTTCAGTTAAATAATATTGTTATGCATGATGGCGTGGAGGAGATGGTGAAGATGACATTTAGAGTTGATCAAAAACTGTACAATTAGTTGAGTTTATCATTTGTTGTTTCAAGTGGAACCGACTGACAGTTCTGACATTATTAATTTTATTTGGAATAAAGCATTTTTGGTGATTTTTTTTTTCATGGCTTTTACTACGAAATCGGATTTCTACCAAGGACAACCTTGTTAGGCGAGGTATCATTCAGTCTACTTCTCATCTTTGTGTGAGTGGATGTAATATGTAAGAAAACATTGAACACCTATTTTTGCAACCGTTTGTTCAAACTTTCAAGTCCACCTGTGTCACTCCTTGTGTTGGATAGATATGATTGTTCACTTTAATATATTTTATTTTGACTTGTTTTAAAAAATCTTAAATAATTTATTATTCAATAATCATTCATTTATCTTCTTTTTCTTTTTTAACATTCAAATAAATTCATTAAAATAACAAAGTTAATTCAATAAAATATTATCTTCCGGTAGAGAGGTCCAATTTTATTTGGCATGTGATGGAGAGAGAAAGTGAAAGGATGGATGGGTTAACGTGGAATTGGTCAAGTACATATGTACCTTTGCATGCCTATTGACCAACACGGCAACACTTGACCATAATAAAAGGATTGCATTTACATTATTTACATCTACAACATAACATAGCACATAGGATATTATATGCTCATGCTCTGTTGCACTGTTTCACACATGACATGACAGTGCGACACATTCTTATTCTTCTTTCCGTTAGTTTATTTATTGATCTGGATGCCATTAATTGCAGTCATATTCATCCTTCTTGTTTATTCATTTCTTGGGCGGCGTTGCAAATCAATATTTTTAAGGGTTTCTTTGACCGGTGCCTTAAGGACACTGGTTAAGGAAACATAAAATAGTAAGTTTGTATTGAATTCAACGATTTTTTAATTTTTAAAAAGTCAAATCCATAACTTTTTACCATTTTTTAATACAACATTTCTAAGTTTATCTTCTTAACCAATGCCCTAAGAACACTCTTTATAATTTTCCTATTTTTAATGTTCATAAGTTATTGCCTCAAAAAACCAATTTTTTTTATAACTTCATAAGTTATAAAAAAAAAAATCTCTACTTTGAGGTTACTGGATTAAAATTCATATATTATACTCTTAATATATATGAAACAGAGATAATTGGAGGTAGAAAATTACTGGTAAGAATTTGATCTTGTAACGTCAACATACAAAGTTCAAATCTACTCAACGACAGTTGGCAGAATGACGATTAATATCACTTTAATTAATAAAAAAATTGATAAAAGTAAAAAAAAAGTGATAAAACAAAGATAAATACTTCGATCAAATTAAAGTACCAAAATTTAGTGATTTTCTTAACATGTGTAAATAACCTTGAGGGTACATTTGAGATGAGTTTTGAAAGGTTTCGAAGGTGAGAGTTTTGTAAGGCCAAGTCAACATTTTTTTAAAAGAATAATATAATAAATAATCATACAATAATTCAATTCTATTTAATTTATTTTTAAAAAATGTTTTCTCCTCATCTCCCGTCAAAGCCCTCCATCTAAGACAAACTCTAGGGTGATGACTTAAAAGAAACAAAGATAGTATCACAACTTCGTAGACACTCATCAAGAAATAATACTCTTAATGAAACGTCTCGATGATTAAAATATCTAAACTTCATAACTATCGACCTAACATTCATGTTTACTACAAATAATTGGTACAAAATATGACTAACCAACTTGATTCCAACTGATAATAAAATGTATCACTAGCCTTTTTAAAAGAATTTAATTTTCTTGGTCCAAAAATTGAATATAATTTATGTTCAATATTTTTATTTAAGACATTGAATCAAATTTCAATATTTGTAGGTGAGGAAGCATATGCAACTAGTGGCACCACCTTTGGCTTTAGTGGAGTCACATTACATTTCCACATAGAGTTTATCGTGCGCACCAGCTCATAACTCTGTGACTTTCTCTGAATTTATTTCTCTTTCCATGTTGGATTTGTTTATAGATACGTACTACACTCTTGTTGGTCCTTAACAACAACATCCAAGTGGGTCCCACTTTATTGTCCTGATTCTTTGGTTAATGTGTGAAACCAAACATCATTGTACTAGTACTAAATTTCCAACCTTCACAACCGCGTCCTACCCATCTTCTTGTCTTCATTGTTTCACTTTCACCGTTGTTTTGGTTAATATGGTTTAAGTTTAGTTAATTTCCCTTTTAAGGCTTCTATTGAAAAACTATTATTATAAGAAAAATTGTATTTTGGAACCTAGTTGTAGGATTCTAGTATTTGTTTGCGGTGGTTATTGTACTTTGTTTGTTGTATGCTAATACTGCTAATGTTCTTTGTTTCCCTCCCATGTGCTCATTTTTGTTTTCTTCCACTTTCCTTTGTTCTTGTACTAAAAAAGCTCAATTTTTGAGGTCTTAAACTGTTTCTGTGTGAAAAATCAGCTACTTCTCTTCAACTTGTTGGTGGGTTTCTTGAGGTTCTTTTTTCTTTCTCCAGATCCAAGTTCAGCTTAATTAATCCGGTAATTAAGAAGGTACATGTTCTTTTTTATTATTAGTTTATTATATTATTGTTGCTTTTGTGTTTGTTTTTTGTATTTCTTTATTGAATTTGTTTAATAGTTTATTGGAGAACTTTCTAGCCTTTGGTTTGTATGGATTAGTCTGTTTGGTTTGATTTATGTTTTTAGAACATGGTTGACTTTGTCTTTTGGGATTAAGGTTGTAAATTATAGGATAATTGAGGTTTGTTCTTTTCTTAATCCTTAATTATTGAAAAGAATCTTTGCCTTTTCAATTTTGTAACAACTAACAGAGATAGTTTTTTTTTTTTTTTGAGGAATCAAATAATAGAGATAGTTAAGTATTGTTGTTTTAGTACATGTATGTTATGATTTTTTAAAGTGTTTTTTCTGTGTCTTCAATTGTAGGACAATGACTTTGAGAGAAGGTTATAATCATTAATCTTGAACAGTAGAGGTAGAAGAAGATGGAAAATGTAAGTTTATGGATTCAAAAAGAGGGCCAATGGAAGAAGGATTCATTGCTTCACTTGTGTAGTGATAGGGAAGAATTATCGAACAAAGATTCTTCAAAGTCTCAGCTAAAGAAGTTGATTAAAAGGTCAAATTCTCATTCATCAATACCTGTAAATGCTATTCAATCACAAATCAGTAAAGTTTTCTACAAGGGTTTATTTTTCCGACATGTTAGTGGACATGACAATAGGATTCCAAAGCATATGGTGAGCGCAGACGAGAAATATCTTCGTCGCTGTCTCGAATTGGTACATAACTGTGCAGTAAAAGCAACTCAATGGAACATACCTTTGAGCTTAAGAGCAACAAACATCGGGACTTTATCAGAAAGCTTGAATACAGGTGAATCTTTTGTCTTTGATTGTCCCACGGCCACGGAGACCAGGGGAGTAGTTATAAGTTCTGAAACTAGAGAAGAGTGGACTTTAGGGACAGTCATGGAGAGCGAGAGTATGATAAATATATTGAATAGTGCTTTGCTTAAGAAGTTTGGTGATTCAGATAGAAAGGAGAGTTTGAACAGGATGAACTTTTCTGATGCCGAGGGATTGATATGCTATGATTTTATGGACTCTTCAAGCGGTTTAAGTATATCTTCATCGTATAATCTCAAAAAGGTAACAACACCGTTTGCGCAAAATCATAATTACGGGTCCATTCCTGTCCATAAAAGGCTTGCTTCCACTTCTAGCGCCACCTCTACTAGTTCTGATTGGATGTCTTCAACTTCTACTTTATCTCAGGGAATGATCCAATGTACATGGAAGCGAGGGTTACCTCATTTTATTTTTTCTGCGGACGATCAGAAAGAGGTTTACGTGGCAAAATTGAGGAAGGTAGTAGACTCAACTGATGATAAGGCTTTGGACTATGTGTATCAGTTTCACTTAAACAAGGAAAGTCAAAAGGGTCGTGAGATTGCTGACGATGATTTGCCGCTTGTTGGGAAGATGAATGTATCAACGAGTTTCACTCTTTGCTCGAATAGTTGTCGAGTAATGGAGACCGGGTTCACATTATTCCATAACATTGAAGTTTATGACAACGCATCAGAGTATTCTCATCACATGAAGAACAAGGGGCTAAAGAAAAAGGTGTCACAAGTTTTCAGAACTAATCCTTCATCAAAACACAGAACACTCTCGAAGTTTAACAGATCTGGTGCCGTAGCTGAGAGTTGTCCATGGGATCCACAAATTGATTTATTAGATGCTAATGTTCCTCCGAATTTTGAGATGGCTTCCATTGTTGTTAAAGACCATCTTCCTTGTAATAGGCCAGAAAAAATAGGAGGTTGGGGCTTAAAATTTCTCAACAAATCTGGCGTAAATAAAACCGCATCGCCTTCTGAAAGTTGTAATCAAATTAATGATGACTGCTCATCGAGTATGAGCATTCTGATTCCAGCAGGCCTTCATGGTGGGCCTAGAACCAGAAATGGTGGTCCGTCTAGTCTGATAGAAAGATGGAGATCTGGTGGTCACTGCGACTGCGGTGGTTGGGACGAGGGATGTCCTCTTACGGTACTTCAGAAAAGATCTAGCAAAGTGGAGGTTCTGTCTCAAGTAGATACAAAAGGCGAGTGCATGTCAGTTGATCTAGTTACTCAGGTTTGTTTATATCTCATATTCTATTACTCTTCTTTATTATGTTTAAACAATGTTAGTAATCTCAAATTATATTATCGTTGGATCTGAGGCAAAAGAGTATGTGAACAGTAAATAATTGATTTTGCTAAATATAATTTTCCTTTCTTTCGTATTGTGTTTCTCCTCAATGATACATTTTCTACATAGACCTCCTTCTGATCATCAACTATGATCAGAAGGAGGTCTATAGTAGCGAAAATGGGAAATGACTTTGTTTGTTGCTAGAGTTGACGACCACCACCAAACTTTAATTTTAATGTAATAATAATTCCACAATATGTTATATTTGACGGCAATATTTTTCTTAAGTTTTAGTCTTTTTTATTGTTATATTCTTGACATTCATGCATCCATAATCTTCTATTTACTCTCTTTGCTTTCTAAATAATTGACAATTACTTAATTATAACTTTCAGGGTTCGAAAGATATCAGCCCGGCCTTAAGGATGGTAAATGTTCACGGCGGTCTATATTATATTCATTTTGACCAACCTCTTTCTGCACTACAGTCTTTCTCCATAGCTGTGGCTATAATTCATATGCAAAGTCCCACTCTTCGGCCAAACAGTGCACAGGAGTTGTCATAGTACAAGTAATTAAAACAGTTAATTTACAGCCATAATTCTCTTACTGTATTATAAATGCAACTCGAGAGAAGAGTCTGGTTTTTATATGCGATTCAGGTTTTGTTCCTATGTTTAGGGTTGTTATTTTTCATATCACCTGATGTTATCATATTTAGGAAAACTAGCTATGTTTGTCTTTTTTTGACAATTCATAGACAAGATCAATTGTAACCATCTTTTTCCTCATTCTTTTTTGTTGAAGAGGATAGAATGTAAAAGGGTTTGTTGGAGATAATTTGGTAAAGTGTATAATTGAGATAGTGTTTGTCATATTTGTTAATGAGAAGTGGAATTTAGCACCTAATTGAGATAGTTTTTGTAACCATATTTATGGCTAGTTGTATGCCGATTCCTCTCCCTTTCATTTAGTTCATTATAAGACCAACCATTTCATGCACATTTTATCTACGTCTTACAGCTTTACTTTTCCAGAATTACTATCTTTTGATAGGACCTTGCACGAGGAACTCATTTCAGGCATCTCGTAAGGTACGTGCTTGACGTTTTCTACAAAATGTGGTTAAGTTTACTGTTATCTAATTTCTACCTTTTAGCAAGTGGTGACAGAATGTGATATTTATTCTAATCTCAGCAAGATATATGCGCACACAACCACTTTGTCAACTTTTAAATTTGCTCAAATATGATTACTTAGAAAGTCTTTGGTTTTTAATATGAAAATGAAGTTTTTGGCAGTGTCACTTTTGATTAAGCATATATTGGTCCTATTTTGCTCTCTGGTTGCTTGGGTCCTTCTTTTCTGAGGTTTGATTTTTGTGAGCCTTTGCTGTATATCTGCAAGAATGAAACAAGCAGAAATACCATCAGTTTTGCTGCCAGCAAGTAATCTGGCAAAATCACGATCTTCCTATTAATTTGTTGCACTAATATTATTAGGTTTTTATATTGAGACTAACTTAAGTTACATGATTGGCTTGTAAGGTGAGAGGTTCTAGTGTAACAATATATTTTTCTTTCCTGCCTATCTCTTTAACGCGTGGCTTGTTTTTCTCAATACACCCCTCATGTCTCGCACTATGGTGCGTTAATAATATGGTGGATAACTCGAACAGATAAATTCTAGCATATTAGGATTATGAATGTAGTTAACTTGTTGTTAGAATATGTCTCAATCAAGATCACAATTATTCCATATGTAATAAGGTTTACAATGAATGTACTAAAATACCAATTAAATACATTGTCTACAATTCATACTAATAGAATCACAACCCAGTATAGAGCTGATACAAATCGATAACAATTCTAGTAATATAGATAAATTGATCCACCGACGCCTAATTTGCTAAGTTGTTGCATTGAAGGAATGCGACAAGGACAAATTAGGCGAGATATCAAATTTTCTTGAACAAAGTATCAATCCATTTCAATGTGTTTCAAGCATTCATGAAAATGCATTGCAATCTGTCGTCGTATGCGAGAAAACGAGTTTAGGAATATTAATTCCTTAGTTAGTGAAGACATATTGTAAGCATTGGATTTTAGAAATGATATCAATCTTGAAATGATAGTCCTTTCATTCCACTTGCTACTTCAGCATGTTGAATGAGTAATACAATGACAGCAACACTAGAAACATCATTCAGCAGCCATCACCATTTCAATTTGTTTAAGATTAGGATTAGGATAATCAAAGATCATATCTATCTTAAGTCATGTTCAAATATTTTAGGTCTATCATTCAAAATAACGAGACAATAGCGATATATAACCTTATAATTGAAAATAAGTCTTAAACTAAAACTACTATACCATATAACATGCGATGCAGGCTAACATTAAGTTAGTTTTAATATAATTGAAAGATTAATTTGATGTGTTTACAAATACTTGAGTTATATTTATATGATAATAACAACAACCAATCAGCCCCATGATAAACAATATCACATGTCCAATTTTGCGTTTTTGTGTCTCCATGTTTAAATATGTACATTACATTAAGAAAAACAATGATTTTTTTTTTTTTAAGGAAAAAACAAGGATATTTAGTCAACACTTTATTTTCTCTCTATCTCTCTTTTCCTATCATATCACTGACGTATCATATCTATCAAATTACCCTCTCTTTCTCTTTCTCACTCAAGGTGTCAAAAGATTTTGAGTGTCCACGAATCTATTTCCAAGTTTTGTATTATGATAGTGCTTTAAAGTCCCACATCGGAACCATGAAGAGAGAAACAAAGCAAATGTACAATATAAAAAGAGAAGTGAGTCTAAGCAAATCTTCACAGCAGACTTAGTAAAATCCGATTTCATTTGGGGTCTACATGTACTATGGCTTGACTGTAACTAGAGGAAAGAGAATCCAATTTTAATCGTTTTATGTTTAAAGTGAATTAAATGTACTTTCTCTACATCATCGTCTTGCCATAATGCAAGTGCAGCACCTTTAAAAATATTTTCCAATATTTATTTTTATTAGAGAAATGATATTTATATAACTATTTTTTAATAACTTTTTTTTTTATATTTACATTAAGATCTTATTGTCTCGATTTCTCATCTAAGCACATATTTTGAAGACTTATAGTTATTCTACAACAAGACTACGTGTCAAATTTTCTTGGCACAAGAGTGAGTGTTCTCTTATGCTGATTAACACTGACGGGATGTTAGAGTTGAATCACCATCATTTATGTTTGAATTTGTTGTTTGTGTCCTTTTATCATTGGTTGCATGGGAGGACCCATGTTAAGAGACATGGTATGGTTATATCCACATCAGTCCAAAATAATAATAAGAAAAATATTAACATTATTTGACAGTTTTCATTAGCGAAATTTCGGTTAGCTAAAGTATAAAATTCAAATTTAACTATATATTAAGTAATATGCATGATAAATTTCATGCGTCTATTAACTTTATTTTTTTAACCTTTTATAGAGAGGTATTTCATATTTGAGAAACTGGGTCTCCACTTAATTATGTGGTAGAGGTATCTCTAAGGAAGATATATTACGAAGATTGATGTGATTAGGGGGCAAATTTCCTAGGCACAAGATTGAGTTTTCTCAGTGATTTTGAATGTTCGTGATTTAATAATAATAAGTGCAAGTAGTGTTGATTGATCAACTACGGTTGTTGGACAAAAGTTGGATCACCATCTTTTATGGTTGAGATTGAGTTAGGTACTACCTCCATTCATTTTTAAATGTAGCGTTTGTAGAAATTGTTTGTTCATTTTTTTTAGTACAAAAGAGGACTTAAACCAATTTTGTTTTTTCATTTTTATTTATCATTTTTAAAATTTAATGTAACATTATTTTTTTGTTGTTGAGGAAAACGTAACATAATTTATCGTTTTGTTAATAATACCTTCAAATATTTATTATAGAAAAAGAAATAGATATGATGAGATAATAAATAGTTAAAGATGTTATAGAAAAAAGATAAATACTTATTTAAAAGATAAAATTTATTGATTTCGTTGATACATGCAAATAACCTTAAAATAACATGTACAAAGTAAAATATAAGTAAAGTTAACTACTTTTGTTTGCATGTGATTAAAATAACGACATTCAATTAAATTGTAGTATAAACTTAAGAGAGAGCTTTTGGCAAAACTTCACAACCTCTCAATTCTTAATTGCAGCATTTAATGGAAAAGATCTAGTGGTTGAAGAATCAGTATCTCACCTTTTTTTTCCTTTCTAGTGTCCAATATTTTCAGGTGTATGGTATGCTACATGTCAATGGACCGGGATTTCCACAGCGTTTCAAAAAGAAAGTCTGCCGTATTTGGAGCAATTTGAAGGGCTGATCGACGGTAGAAGATCATTTGCAATGTGAGTTAGTGTGATTTGGTTCGCGTGCATATGGAGTATTTGGAAAGCAAGAAACGGAAAGCTCTTTCGAAATAAGGAAGTTTATGCTGACAAGATGATCAAGGAAGTGAAAGCAGCCTCCTGGAATTGGCTGAATATTAAATCAAATATCCTTGGCTATAATATTACTCTATGGTGTTTAAATCCTAGGGCGTGTCTCGGTAATAGCACAGTCTAATCACGATGCTTTTGAAAAATCCGCAGCGGAAGCAGTTTGGTATATCCTTTTTGAGTTCAGGAGTTAATCTTGGAGTTGGGAGATTGTGTAGGCATGATCTGTTGTGATGCAGGGATCTTTTTCCATCTCTCTTTTTGTGCAGTTATAGCAAGGCGCTGGCAGCAGTTTGGTTTTATTGCATCAGAGCAAATTTGTATGAAAGAATTGTCTTTCTTCGTATCAGGGCAGATTGAGATTAGGATGATATGCTATTCTTTTAATGTGGCAGCTGCATTCTGATGTTGATTTTTCTGTTAAATGTTAAGGATCCATCTATTGCATTCTGAGTGGAAACATAGGTTGCAAGGAGTATTATTTAGAGAATATTTTCATATTGTCATGGTGATAAATTCATTCAACCTTAGTGGAATCTGGTGTTTTTCTTTGGTGCGTGTATCGGTTCGTGTCTTTAGAGATTTCTTGGTTGTATATCAAAATCCTAGCCTGTTTGGCTCCGGAGTTGTAGCTGATGTTCATTGCAACGTCTTTGGCTTTCCGGCAGCTCGTTTCCTAGCCCGTTTGTTCTTATGTTAAATGAATTATGGTAGTTCCGACTTTTCTGATTGGAAACCCTGTGCAGTGTTACTCATTCTACCAAAGATACTGCATGATTCAATTGCTACCTCTAACGGTGTATGAGTTCCATGCAGCATTTGTGACAGTGAGATAATCATAAATGCAATCACTGAATGGCTAGCAAGTGGGTTTCACAATCTTCCCTGTTAAAACTTCAATATTCTGTAAAATAAGAGCATGTTGCAGTTTCCTAATAGGCTATTCTATTTAATTTTAAGGTTTTTGAGTTTTGTCAACCATGACAACATGGTTATGGAGATGCACATGAACATTTGTAGTACTATGCGGCTTTTAGAGGCATCTCATTCTCATAGTCATATCTACTTTGCATGTTTTTTTGGTCAAGAAAGAATGAAGATAACACTTGTATTCTGTTTAGTGCTTTAGTTTTCCTATGTTTTTTGATTCATTTAACGGTTGCAGACTTGAACATACTAGTTATGTTATGAATTATTTGTTCTTTCATTGGTTTTACATTGTCAATTATGCTGTTCTTTCATTTTCTTTTAAAATTTCAATTATATTTATCAAAATATAGATTTTAACTTTCTAAAACTCTCCAAAATTTCTCCTCCAAAACTCAATTCACAAAGAAAGCCGAAAAGGGAGTGTTTACCATAGTAGCTTGCTACCGGCCTCTCAATCTCACTTTGCTTTTTCGTTGCATATGGAAATTGCTTGGTGCACTACGCCAAACTAAGCTGTAAAGTTTTAATTTTCTAGTTCAAATTTTAAGTAGATTTTTCTGAGTAACTTGTTTACTTGATAAAATTGATTGTTACCATGTAGTATCTGGATATGATAGATGTTTAACTGATGCTACTTTGAATATTTTTCAACCTTTTTCAGAGAGGGATTTTATGTTGAGAAATTTGGTCTATTTAATTTTGTGGTAGAACTATCTCCAGGAGAAGATATAAAGTGAAGAATGGCGGGATTAAGGGTCAAATTTCAAGTGTTTTCAGATAGTTTTTTATTTTGTAAGATACATGGAGAGATTACAATTTGTAAAAGTGCTGAATGTATACATAAGGTGTAGCACTCTAACCTTCCCTTTTTTGGCAATACTAGTTTTAATTAAAGCATATATTGGTCCTATTGTAATTGCATTCTGGCTTGAAATCCTTGTAATCCTGAACTCAACAACGAGCTGCCTACTTGGGTTGGGGCACTACTAATCTTCCTTTTATTTTGACAAAACACTATTAATCTTCCTAATAACAAACTCCAACAAATCTTATTTTTGACACTTAAGCAAGAATCACACTATTCATAGAAAAATTCTAATATATATGCACACTTGTTAATGAATCAACTTTTTTATCCTCATTATGGTTAATACTATTGTTCAGAAAAATTGTGTGGATAGAAGCTCCTTTCATAATGTAAAGCTTCTATGGAGTGGAGAATATATAGTATTTTAAGTGAGACTAACACTAAAGTAACATATCATAAGCAACACAACAACAAAAGAGATGGCAGCCAAATGACTCATTTATTGAATACTGATGAAAAAAGTCCAAGCAATTATACTTCCATACCCAATTTTGTATTTAAGTCCCACATCGATTGTCATGAGAGAAACATAACAAACTTCAAATATAAAAGCCAACGCAAGCCAAGTCATCTTTCACACTTGGTAGTAAAAGTAAAGTGATTTCATGTGGAGTCCACTTATCAATTGTGAGATGGGTCCATTTAAATTTAAAAATAAAAATGATTTTATTATCATTTTACTTTTAATTTGATGGGATTCAGTTGGACAATTGCATGTGGTGCACCCCATTAGAAAAAGTTAAAATTTTAATTGTAATTAATCTTTTGTTGGATTAGTTGCTGAATAAAAGGCAATGTTAACATGTACTGGCTCAAGTAGTGGCTGAACTGATACATGTTTAACAATTCTACTTTGAATAGTTATTACTTGAGATAGAATAAAAAGTTGAACAGGAAACAGCCTTCATGGTGGACTAGAACCATAAATGGTGGCCTGTCCAGTCAGATAGATAGATGGAGATCACTTGCCACTTCATAAAAGATCTCGCAAAGTATATTATATGGTTGGCATCTTCAGCAAAATGTGATTAAGTTTTCTGTTATCTATTTTCTACATTTGCATTGTGGGTTGAAACTAGCAATAAGATTTGGTTAGTATCTAAGGTTCTTTACTTATTGGTTTTCGTGAGGCTTTGTTGCAATTCTGCAAGTATGAAGCAAGTAGGAATACCATCATGTTTTGGTGAGCCTATTCATGTAAAAAAACACCAATCTACCAAAATCATGATCTTCCCACCAATTTGTTTTTTGTTGCAGGAGCTTGACATCCAAAACGGAGGATAAGTAGACATCTGATTATTTATTAGATTCCCACCAATCTACCAAAATCATGATGTTCCCACACTATGTTTCAAACGATCCGTTGAGTACATATATTAGTATTGGAGTAAACACCCATTTTGGTCCTTAAATGTGTGAGACAATGTCATTATATATAAAAAATGCCAACAAATAAAACCCCCGATTTGCGTTGATTTTACATTGCTAATTAAAAGAAGATATTAGAGCTTATAAGGAAATGCATATGTGGGAATCTGCAAATCGTGACTCAAATGTGTAGCTACTTAGCAATTATTTTGGTCAGTATCTAAGGTCCTATATTGAGGTTAGACTATTATTTTTCCTATCCATTCTAAACATAAATCTTTGCTCAATTCTGCATTTGTTCTCTTTTATGCAGAATCTACTAAGGCTTTGGTGCAAATCAGCAAGAATGAAACAATCAGGAAATAAAAGAAAGAAGTTAGCTGACAGAAATATGTTCTCTTTTTCACCATGTTAATGGACTCGACAATAGGGATTCCAAACCATATGGTGAGCGTGGACAAGAAATATCTTCGTCGATGCTTTGAATTGGTATGTAGCAGTTCAGTAAAAGAAGCTGCTAACAACACCGTTTGCGCAAAATCATAACCACCGATCCATTCATGACCATAAAAGGCTTTTGCTTCCACTTCTACCACCACCTCTACTTGTTCTGATTGGATGTCTTCAACTTGTACTTTATTTCAGGGAATGATCCAATGTACATGGAAGGAGGGTTTTCTCATTTTATTTTATTTTGCGCCCGATCAGAAAGGGGTTTCTCCATTGCTGTGGCTATAATTCATATGCAAAGTCCTACTCTTTGGCCAAACAGTGCACATGAGCTGTCATTGTACAAGAAAAGTACTGAGTTTATTTTCATCCATTAATCTCTTACTGTATTATAAATGATTCTGGTTTTTCATATGTCATTTAGATTTTGTTTATGTTTAGAGTTGATGCTTGTCATAGCGCCAGGTGTTATATTCTTTGGAGAACTAGCTATGTTTATCCCTTCTTACAATTTATAGAGAAGATCAACTGTAACATTAACCCACTTGGGTTGGCCTAGTGGTATAGGCTTGGGATCTGAGAGTATGCTCCTCCTCAAGGTCTCAGGTTCGATTATCTCTGGTGCCAATTTCAGGGGGTTAGTTTAGCTTCTTCAAAAAAATAAATAAATTGAAATTCTGTATGTTTTGTCATATTTATTGATTAGAAATGAAATTTAGTACTATTTGAAGATTGCTATTTCATAACAGATCGTTTCGAATGACATATTATCGAAGATTATGTTTCGTTTAAGAACTTATGGTAAATCAATTATGGTAGTTCCAACTTTTTTGATTGGAAACTCTATATGCAGTGTTACTCATATTATGCCTAAGGCCTGTAAAACTCTAGAAACGACCCTGAATCTATTAAATCTAGATTTTCCTTTTGTAGGAGCTTGACATCCAACCTAAACGGGGTATACAGAGACATCTCGTTGTTTATTAGATTTCTAAAAAATAGGACTTGAGTCTAAAATGGTGAAAAATGTCGAGAATAACATAGAGAATAGCGAGATGCAAGCTTCGATAATCATATGAAAAATCTCTCTTATTTTGATTTTATTGTTAAAGATTGTATTTTATCTTTAAATGTTAGTTGTCCAAACTCGTTAGTTGTGTTTACGAGTAAAGAATCTAATATAGTAGCTCATGAGTTAGCTAAAGCGGCTATATCCATGTATAGTTCTTATTGTTTTTGACATTATACGAACAAACTATTAGTTCAATATAGCACCAGCGACTTCACACACATTTAATTTTGTCAGCCATTTACAACTTTTCTTTTCCAGAAACTTGTCTTTTAATAGGACTAAACATGGATAGTTCACTTCAGTCCTTTCAACAAGGTATATATATATATGCTTCCAAGAGGAAGAAATGAGGCAGTAAAGATACAGCTGTGGTCTTAGATCATTGGACCACTGATAAAGAAAATGAAGGGAATTAAAAGAAAGAACATGTAAGAAAAATGTGAAGAGTGAAGATAAGTTTGTTGTGGTAATTAACAAACAAGTTGGGTCAATAATCTTTCATGCTAAAACATATTTTAATAAGGAAAAATAAACGAGAAGGACCCAAATCCCAGGGGTTGAGTGCTCATTAGTTTTGAAGTCCCACATCAGTACATCAAGAGAGAAGTACAACAAGTGTCCAATATAAACTCCAAAGCAAACCTGCACTGAAACCATTCGAGCATCTTCTATTTTAAAATAGCTTCTTTTCGATTTCTTGATGAACATAAAAATTTGATTCCTTCTTTGATCTTCTAAATTTATGTTGATCAGGGGACGGAAAAAAGAACTTTCTAAATATATTTATTGAGGGAAAATCCTCTAGATTTAGTCTTAAAATTTTGTTAACGAGTACAATTAATTATTATTATTATTTTAAATAAATTTCAGTTTATTATTTTGAAAGTGTTATTTTTTTTACAAAATTTTGAAGGTGTTTACCTAGAGAGATTAATTTCTTGGGTTGAACCCCGGACTACTAACACCCCTCCTCTGAAAGGGTTAATAAGAAATAAAAAAACTTCTAAACATATTTTAACATACTTAATAAAAAAAATTCGTGGACCCTGTAAACTTAATTAAAAGATTATTGCTGCCCTGCACAAAACGCTCACACCTAGCTGAAAAGACATTAATACCCCTGCGTGAGTTAAGTCACGCACCACTAGCATGTGCGCGAGTTAACTCACGCACCTTGGCCGGTGGTCAAGGCTGAAGGACACACGATTTTGCACGTTTTTGTTAAGTTTTTTCACGTTTTTTGACTATATTTATGGTAGATATAACCTATGTTACAACATATTAAATAAAGTAAATAAATGAATTAGAATAAATTCAGCGTGAATTCGAATAAAAATTGCGTATTGAATAAATTCAAATAAAGTTACGTATTACAAAAAATCGAAAAAATGCCTAATTAAACTCAGCGTGAATTCGAATAAAATTGCGTATTGAATAAATTCAAATAAAAGTTACATTACATTATACAGACGAGTCATTACATTACATTTGGGAATGTTCTTTCCAACTACAACAATTATCTTACCACTGAATGAGGTAAATTCAAACTAGCTAATCACCATCTCTTAAGCATTCATCCGGAAGTTCTATTGTTTCATTCAAAAGATTAAATTTTTGTTAGTTTGGTTTAGATGATGGTATTCAAATGTCAAAAGAATGAGGTTCAGTCCTTGACCCTTCAATACCACTTTGTCACCAATAGATGTACAGTTACGAAGTCTCTAATTTCAATTTCTGCGATTCGTCCATGAATCTATTAAATCTAGATTTTCCTTTTGTAGGAGCTTGACATCCAACCTAAACAAGGTATACAGATACATCTCGGTGTTTATTAGATTTCCAAGAAATAGGACTTGAGTCTAACGTGGTGAAAAATGCCTGGAATAAAATTTTGAATTGCGAGAGGCAACCTTATCATTGAAAATAAACTAATGTGAATTATTTTACCATATAATATGAGACACAGTTATCTTTAGAAAAACCATTTTGGTCCTTAATGTGGGGATCTGCAATCATGACCCAAACGTGTAGAAGTAGAACAAATCTGCATTTGTTCTTTTATGCAGAATCTAAGGCTTTGCTGCAAATCTGCAAGAATGAAACAATCAGGAAATAAAATAAAGAAGTTAATTGACAGAAATAGGTTTCACAATCTTCCATGACAAAACTTGAATATTCCGTAAAACAAGAGCATGTTGATTTTTCCTGTAAGAAAGAAAATGTAGACTTTCTGACATTACATGTGATTAGGGCTGGCAAGAAAGTTAATTAACGGATCAAACTCTCATTCATGAGTACCTATAAATGCTATTGAATCACAAATCAGTGTTAGGGTCTATTCAAACTCTCATTCATGTTAATGGACTAGACTGTAGGATTTTAACGCGTATGGTGAGCGTGGACGAGAAATATCTCTGTCAATGCTTCGAATTGGTACATAATTGTGCACTTAAAGCATCTCACTGGAACATACCTATGAACTTGAGAGCAACAAACATAGTGACGTTATTAGAAAGCTTAAATTCAGCATAAATCTATTGATGGAAGTTTTGTCTTTGACGCTCTTGTGGCGACTGAGACTGGGGGAGTAGTTATAAGCACTGATCCCTTAGAAAGGAGAATTTGAACAGGAAGAAGTTATATGACAACAAGGCCTGAAAAAACTAGTCAGGACACGATGAACTAACAGGAAGAAGTGAAACAGTCAAGATACAGAAGGGGTGGTGTTAGTTTCCTTATGAACATAATATCGATAATGATCCATGTTTAAATATGTACGATTGAATAGCCAAATTTTGTTTTGTGATTTGTGGTAGTTGTGTTTTTTAAGTCCCACATCGGAACATCAAATGAGAAACAGAGCAAATGTTAAATATAAAAACCCAAACCTTCCCTCACCATCTGTATGAATTTACTTCTGATTTGTTATGGAGTCCATATCTAATCGTTTGAAGACATCTTTTTCAAGAAGATGATATGTTAATCACTTTTTAAATTAATTGGTTCATGTTTTTGAAAAGATGGTTTTCGAACGATTGAATGTGTTGCACCTCTTTTTAAAAATTCAAATTTTGAATGTTGAGTTAATAGATATACTCACACACTTTGAGTGTGGAGAAGTGGATATTTGATTTCTAATTATTTAGTTAAAAAAATGTCTACAAACTAAGCTATCATAGTTAAATGTTTTTTGATTTCTAATTTAATTATTTTGTAAATACTTGAGTTTTTAAAAATTTTATTCTCGATAAAAGTCAATGTTAGCATGTAGTCGATCGGTTGTTTCCATGAACTTAGCTCAGTTGCTAGGGATAATGCATAATATATGCAAGGTTTGGAGTTCGAACCCAGACACCACAAAAAACATGTAGTCGGTGGAAGGCGAGCCCGAACAGTGACAATTGGGAGGTCCACATGGCAATTGCATATGTTGCACCCTCTTCAAAAAAAATTCCAAAGTTTTTAATTTCCATAGCATGTATTAGTAAACGTCGAGAACAATAATATATGGGAGGTCCATATATCCTTCTGCCAGATATCCTTCCAAGATCAATGAATATGCTTCTTTTACGGAATATCCATTTCTAGACCAAACCCACTTGTCTTCCTCTTCTTCTTTACAATGTATTTTCTGCACCTTTTCGATTATTTCCAACTCCAATCTTTTTTCTTCTTCCATCAAACTCCTCCTCCACCTAAGTCATTCATATCGCCTCTCCACTTCCCCTTGCATCACTTCTTTGATTGAAATTCCTTTATTTTCAGTCAACTCAAAGAGACTCGGATACCTATTCTTCAACGATCCCCCATCTATCCAAGGATGTATCCAAAAAAGAGTTTCTTCGCCACTTTCTATATTCCTCCTTAATTTGTCCGAAAACCAATTCGATTTAAATCCCCAAACACCCCCTCTCAACAAAATTTATTAATTCATGGATACATCCAAATCTATCCAAGAATGCATCTACAAAGGAATACATGGGGAATATGTTCTTTTTAAATGATTTAGGTTCTATATTTTGAATTCTATCGTGCACTCATATTTTTTTCATGATAAATTTGGATATCCTAGTGAATTGAGTGATACTTCTTTGAACATTACATGTCTTAAGAAGAAGCTTGTTTATCAAATACTCCATCGATCTTATAATAAGTGTCACTTTTGTATTTTGTCTATTTTAAAATAATTGTCACTTCAAAATATATCTATTCAATATTTGGTGTCGTAAATATTTTTTCTTTATGTTTGTTGGTTTAGATTACTTCTCGATAAATTAAGTGTGTACTAAATGTAATTTGTAACAAAAATGCTATATCCAGCGAACAAAAAACTCAAGAAAAAATCACGATTGCATGTGATTGGCTGTTTATCACCACTAGGGTGAATTCCACCAATTCCGGGATTTAGTTAATAAACATGATCTACGTTTTGCTTTTTAACTCACAAAATAACAATCGTGAAATTTCTAGAAAAAAATTTCAGGACATATAACATCGCTGAATTTGTAATTAGTAAAAGAATATGCTAATATCAAATAAACCAAACCCGAGCGAACTTTGGTATGGATAAAATTAAGCTGCAATGTGGATTCACTTCTCCTTCATTTAATTCATTACTAGTATAGACACCCGTGCCAAGCACATATAAGAATTTCGTCATATTTGAGCGAGAGAATATTATGATGTATCGAGTGTGAGTTAAAGACAAACATTAGATGAAACAGTGGAAGTTGAACAAAAATTAAGTGCAATGAAACTCATATACTTAAAACAAAATCCTCAATTGCATTGTGGCTTGAAATCCTCAATTCAACAACGAGCTGCCTACTTGGGGCACTACTAATCTTCATTTTATTTTGACAAAACACTTACTAATCTTCCTTAAAACAAAATTGATAGCACTTGTTGATAAATAGAGTGAAAAGAGTCGTAAAGACTTGAATAACAATAAGACTTAGAGAATCATTTTGATAAAGGATAGTCAAATGAATACAAGGGATGCCCTTAAAAGGTTAGCAAACTATAACCACCTAATAACAAACTAACTAATCTCGTACTATTCATAGAAAAATTCTAATATATGTCCTTATGATAAAAGATAGTCAAATGAATACAAGGGATGCCCTTAAAAGGTTAGCAAACTATAACCACCTAATAACAAACTAACTAATCTCGTACTATTCATAGAAAAATTCTAATATATGTCCTTAAGACAATTGTTAATGAATCAAATTTTTTATCCTCTTAGTTAAAGTTTGATACTATTGTTCAGAAAAATTAGTGTCAATAGAAGCTCCTTTCACAACGTAAGCTTCTACGTAGCAGGGACAATTTACTATTTTAAGCGAGATGAACACTAAGATATCAGATCATTGCTACTTCGGCCAAGACAAAAGGTAACTTGTATACTTCTTCCATACTCCAATGATGCTAAGAGCAATGAATGAAATAGTAAAGATACAATAGGGGAGTGGTCTCAAAGGAAAGTGCAGATAAGTTTCTTGTGGAAATTAACTTGCAAGTTGGTTCAAAAATCTTTCATGCTAAAACTTCATTATAATATATAAGGGAAAGAGAAATAACTTGTTAGTCCCACATCGGAACATCAAGAGAGAAATACAACAAATCTTTTAATAAAGGACAAATAAACGACAATGATGAGTGTTCATTAGTTGACCATAAAAGAGAGAAGACCTAAATTTCGTATTACGGTTGTAGTTTTGAAGTCCCACATTGTAACATCAAGAAAGAAGTACAACAAGTGTCCAATTATAAAGTCCAAAGTGAACCTGCACAATAGCCTACATCAAGAGAGAATAGCATGATTTATGATAGCTCCCTTTCTCATCTCTCTAGTAGACATAAATATTTGATTCCTTCTTTTTAAGAATTGGTTTTCAAAATTTATGTTGACCGGAGGAAAAGAAAAGGAACTCTCTAAGTATATTTATTGAGGGAAAATCCTCTAAATTTATTCTTAAAATTTTGTTTATGAGTACAGTTAATTGTTATTATTATTTTTTAAATAAATTTCAGTTGATTTAAAAATCTAATTCTTGATCTAAGGCCCCTCCTGGCCCAGCACTTAATTAAAAAACTAATGTAGTAGATTGCTAGTGGGTTCTTAGATTCATGTTACTTTTTCGTTGCCCTGTGGCAGACCACAAAATTAAGTTCTACAATTTTTAATTTCTATTTCAATTCTAAATTCTAATTCAAATTTGGAAGTAGATTTTCTGAGTTTACTTGATAAATACAACTCGGTTTTCAGGGTTCAAACGATATCAGCCCGGCCTTAAGGATGGTAAATGTTCACGACGATCTATTATTATATCCATTTCCACCAATAAAAGCAGTTAAAGGGAACATACCTATGACCTTATAATATAAGAGCAACAAACATGGACATTTTATCCTAAAGCTTAAATTCAGCTAAATCTTTTGATGGAAGTTTTTTCTTTGATTGTTATGTAGCGACTAAGATTGTGGGAGTAGTTAACTTATCTTATAAGTGCTGATTCCAGAAAAAAAATATGATAAATATATTGAACAGTGCTTTGCTTTAGAAGTTTGGTGATTCTTATATAGAAGTGACAATTGAAACAGGATAAACTTTGTGATTTTATGAACTCTTCTGGTGGTTTAAGGCTCTGACCCGACTTTATTTTAAGGTTTAAAGCCACTTTAAAATTAAAGCAATATATAAGACCTTTAAAATAAAAGCGACCACATACATCATTAATGAATCTAACATTTGAGACCGGAGGGAGTATACCATGTGTCGCGTCATTTTTGGAGATCAAGGCTATTTTATTAGCATAGACTCACTATTTTATTTCACGACCGAACATTTGTTTTTTTTTAAGAAAAGGGGAAAAAAGTTCAAACCAGCCCTTTGAAAAGATTTTGGGTTCGGGGGTTAGTTATATTTAGGGAAGGTGTTAGCACCCTAAATATCCATAGTATTCTATGGGAACCTCTTGATTTTATTTAACTTTTGTGCTATAGCTTGCTTGCTTTTTTTTTGTTTAAAAGAAGGAATTAAAAGTGATAAAGGAGAAGAGACCTATTTATCTACATTTTTTATTGATTTGGAAGGACGAGTGTCCTTTGCCTACGTACCCGTGAGGGATCAAAACCTCGT
>Ga0315915_1002429_pt1 | contig 23508 bp, 8 predicted proteins | sample MpolbnodulesMG_FD_207738 | JGI IMG/M metagenome (GOLD analysis project Ga0315915, IMG submission 207738) | Medicago polymorpha root nodule microbial communities from Los Angeles, California, United States - branched nodules | ecosystem: Host-associated > Plants > Roots > Nodule | place: USA...
GTGTTCTGATAAAAAAAAACTTGATAGTAAAGACTTTGTTATTATATTGAATTTGAGGCATAACTCATCCTTACAAAACTTACGCATGAAGTAATGACCATCCACATTTATAAACATGTCATATTTTGTCTAATATGACAGTCTAATATGACACTCATTAACTTGAGACTGAATTGAGCCCAATCTCTATATTATTACCAGAGAACAAACATTTAGTCCGTAGACTGCATCAAACGTGAGATTTGAATACCTTAGAAATATGAGATAAACTTTCATATGAGATTTTACTCAAACATTCACAACTCTCACAATTCTCAATCAATTTTAGTGTCGTTTGTTGCTACACAATTGTTGCACTCTAGAAGGTACACACAAATTACTACAAAGCATATAATATAATTTAGCCTACATGTAAACTATTATTATAAAATATTGGGTTGCATATATATATGAACTGACTTAACAGTACTAGCTCCATCCTCATCCTACCATATCCCCTAATGCATTCCTCCTTAATTACCAATCCCTTTCACCTAACACCTTGATTTTCCTTTTTCAATTCATTCCCCTTCGATCATGTCCATCACCATCACTACCCTTATGTTTAGCATCTTGAGCTGCCATCCAAGCTCCATCCATGCTGTCCTTAGCAGTGTCCCTCACCATGTCTCCTTCTTCCTCTGCTTTTATTGGACCCTCTCTTGCTGGATCACTAGTCATAGCTCTATCTTCTTCCTTGCCTTTGTATATACCCTCCATCGTCATCCTATCATCACTATTTGCTTCTGCCACAGCATTACTACCCTGCAAAAAAATTCAATTGATTATGTTGACCATCATATATATTTATATATTTAACATTTAATTATATATACATAATTTGATCCATCTATAGTTATCATTTATTTTCATGACAATCAACTATAAACTACCAAAATATTAAAATATTGAAAAAAGATAAACGTGAATCAACTATAAACAACCAAAATATTTAAAAAATAAACTTAACCATGTATACCTACTTTAAAAATAAATTAAGCTTAATAAGATGCGTTACATATAATGTGTCGAAATTAAACTTTATATTAATTACATTTTTTAAATACAATAATTCATTGATGAAATTAAGAAAACTAAAGTTTATAATTGTAATTCATTGATTAAATTATGAAAATTATAGTTTATAATATTTTGTCACCAATCTGACACTTAATATGTATTACTGAGGGATATTTTATAATACTTCAATTTCCCTCGATAAAAGCCAGAATTCTTGTAGTGTTTATTAATACTATAATTAGATTTAAATTCATAAAAATGTTATTACAACTGGAAAAAAAATTGTATAGACAAAATTCACAAAAAATTATTATATTAGTGATCAATTCTATGGTGCAGAAGTGAGGTCTTTTAAAAAAAATTATATAAATCTTGTATCATGTACAAACTAGCTTTCATCATTTAATTAATAAGTCTCATCATTAAATTAAATAAAATATGATATAACATTTTAATTCAATGACAAAAAATCTATATACAGGGTGCAAGACCAACCTATATTTATACTATAATACTTTTTTCTGGTAGATAAAAAATGCATGCAGAGATTAAAAAAATGTGTGAAGTTATAATTGTTAAAATTTCCATAAATTGTAGAGAAGAATATATACTTCAGCACGTTCATAAGCAGTGGACAATGAAGCTGCGGAAAGTCGATAAAAAGACATTGATTTGGTGACCATGTGGATTGTTTTCTTAGTTAGCATCATGGCAAATTTGTAACCTTAAAACCACACCTCGTATTCTTTAGCTTCTTTTGGTATGCTCACTGTTATGGTATGGTAGTAGGTTGATATTTATTGATTGATATTTATGGAAGAAGTAAACGGTGAAAGCAACATTGTCTTTTAGGTTTGGACGACACGTTAAAAGGGTCCAGTTTGACACGTTTCGGATACGTGTTGCTGAGTAAGAACAGAATTGAACTGAGTTGAAGACATGGAAATTGTTTTATTTTTTATTTTTAAGGAGACATGTAAATTGGTTATTTGTTGATGATTCAGTTCGACAATTTAGTTATTATTTATACACTCAAATTGAATTATTGTTCCGTTTCACCCTCGAGTACGACGCAGTGTTTTAAGGTATTGTCCGTTTTGGATGCAAGTTCTTTACGGTTTTAAACTCCATTATTGTTTCCCATGTATCCATGACTCTTTTACATATATCTTTTAATTTGATCTCTTTTCCATCTTTAAATGTAAAGCCCTTGACTTTGCAATCTATCTTATATCTTGCGCTGACATTATAGAAACCAAAGTAGTTATTTTTTAAAATAAAAAGGGATAATTGACGGTGGATTTGATCAAAAGGAAAAATATATGTTTTGGATTACATATTTCGCAAACCCTGAAATCAATTTCAAATTATATAATCCAAACGGGATCAAGTTGCTCGTGAGAGACTTGGAGGGTGGGAAAAGAAAATCCATCTCCCACAAAAAAAGGTATGTGCCTCTTTAGGACTAGTACCAAACAGAAAACAACAAAGTTCAATCACCAGAAAAGTCTTGTATTAAGAAAATTGCTCTTTAGACTTCATTATTTGCTCTCAGACACCCCCAAAATAACCATATTACTCCCACTGACAGATAACCACCGTTCGGTCGCCTACGGTGGTTAACTGTTGTTTCAGATCCAAACCTACAAATATAAAAGAAGAAAAAAATCAGTCCTATTACAGTTAAGCATTGTAACCCTAAAATAAAATAAAAAACGTTAAGCATTGTAGAAACCAACAAAGGAATTTATAAATTCAATATCAAAATTTACTTCATAAATAGCTTTTGTCACGTGGAGCTTTATGTATAAATGAAAGACTTTAAAGTCTTTAATTTCATCAGTTGCATCGCCTTTAATTTTATTATCACTTGTTGCTTGCTCAAAGTATATAGATCATTCTTAACATCATTGTATTTGTTCATTTGTTGTACTTCTTAACAATATCTTTCAAGTTGAACATTTTCTTTGTGTCTAAATTTCTTGCACAACCCATGAACTACTATCTTTATGAGGAGAATATGGATGAATGAATTCATCTATAGAAGAAAACTAGCCCCCCTTTGTGTGTCTTGGTGGTTAACATATGCTAATTATTTTTGCTCCGTAACTTTAAACTTAATTTGTCATTTTCTTTTTTAATAAATCACGAGTTTAGTTCTTAAAAACTTGTAGATTAAACAAGTTATTACAAATATTAAACTTAAATCCTAATTACTGAAAATCATGCTTAAGGTTATTTGTGATTGTTTGATTCGTCGAAATGTACTTTAAACTAACATCACATTAAATTTAAATTCACAACAGTGAAGAAGATTGATCTAATTGATAAAGAGTTGATTCATACTCCGTAAATCGTAAGTGTGTGTGTTCAACTTTCGTTATCAATGTAAAGACTTCGTTGGTGAATAATATGTATGTATCTATATCAACGTTCTTTATTTCTTGAAATTTGTCACGACTTTGATGAGCTCACGCGTCATAGCTTTTTACCTCCACCGTTTGATATCGAAACAACAATCAAGATCGTTCTAATCTTGTTTTGTTATCATGTAATTTGGACCGTTGGATTCCATATTAACAACCATTTTGCATCTGCTTTTAACTGCATTTTTTTTACTGCAGTAAAACCCGGTCCCTTTTCCATACACCATTTTCCCTCCATCTTGCATCATTGTGTTCCTTTTCCATTATTTTCTTCCATACCCCTCAATTTTAAAGATGACATCAATCCAAAGGAGGAAATTTCCTGATTCCGTAGCATCATCATTCAATGTAGCTGAAAAATAATAATTTCAAACGCGTTATACTTTCCTAGATAATGACTTCACCACCAATATCATTTATTATTTGTTTCTGTCTAAAGTAATCATTTATTATTTGTTTGTGTCTAAAGTACATGTTAGTAAAATACATTAATACGTGAAAAAAGATATTAGTTGGATATGTTTATTACCACACAATTTGTACCGGTTAGTGCATTAGGTGAGTTCACGTCAAGTTGTCACAGAAACATGAAGAAAAACCTCAACTGCCTCAAAAGTCTTAATCATGTATTTAAATGTGTTATATTATATTGCAACTTGTTGTTTCGTGGGATTTAGGATTGAAAAATTGCACTTACATCAGCTAAGATATCTTTAACTAGTGTCCACACATTCTCCCGCCTTTTTATTTTTTAAATTAGTATATGGGACTAGTGCAATCATTTGAATATGAACTCTTAATAATTATTTGTATATGAACTCCATCCATTAAATTTATAGTCTAACTTTTACCGGTGAACTTACAACTTGATGACAGAATGTGTTGTGCAATATAACACAAATAAGCGAACTACATTTTATGAACAATATGTTAAAAGGAAAATATTTCATGGACACATATCTATTTTACTGAACGATAGAAGAATAGAAAATATGATATAATATGTTAGTGATGTAGTGAGAAGAGAGAAATAGTGAAAGAAAATAATGTGTTATATAAGTGTATGTAAATTAAAGGTGTACAAATATTTTTGTGGCATGATAAACTCTAAACATATTGTCTTTGTGAGCTTAGCTCAGTTGATAAGGACAATGCATAATGTATGTAAGGTCCGGGGTTCAAACTGCGGCCACCACAAAAAAATTCTAAACATACTTATTTGACGAGAAAGAAAAAGACGCATCTCTATTATAACATGTTAGAGGGATTTTTTTTGTTTTGTTTCTTTGTCAATAGGGAAAATTTATTTTTATGGTTACATAAGGGTAAGTGTGTAAATGAAAATAAGTCAAAATCTTTTTTATAAAGAAAAATGAGTACATATATTTTTTTAAATGATGAATGTTAGTTGTTTGTTATTTTGTTAGTGGGTGTATATTTAAAGATATATAACTTTCTCATAGAATTTCAAGAAGGTTACATTTCAACCAAAAAAATTCCTTCCATTAATTCATTCCCATATGAAAGCCACTTTAGGTTTTGGTGTTCCGCAGCCAGGTCTTGACAATTAAAATAAATGATAAATTCATAAGTGCTTATTCCACTCATCTTGCATTGGACAATGATGCCCCACGTTTTAAGAATTTCCTGTTCAATTATCTCCCTTAAACTACATGAATTGTTTGATATCGAATTCCGTCCCGTCGCAATCTCATGAGTTACAGCACACAATGTCTTACTGATTGCCGTTCGATCAAGATTAAATTGCGCATATTTTAATATAAATTTTAGTCTTTTTTTTAAATTTGAAATACAAATTAAAAATTTAGATTGTACAATCTTTATCATATGGTCGCTGATGTGATTGATTGTACAATCACGAGATTGTAATTTCAGACAACTCAAATCTTAAACCTTTTGTGAGTAAAGGATATGATACGTTAGAATGACAAATTTTAATGAAAGAAAGTGGTTAATGTATCATTCTCCTCCCTCTAACAAATTCTTTGACCTGACTATATTGAAATCTACTAAATGGTTTTCAACCCTCACTTTCCATAGAAAAAAATAGCATAGGTTTATTTTCCCTAATTTAGTCTCTGAATATATTGTTTCATCTAGATAGTCTTTGTTTGAAATGAAAGAGGGTAGGAATCCACTTCTCATAGGAAGAAAGATTTTAATGTCAACATTATCATGCAGCAGATTTTTGGGAAGTCAAACAAGGCAGGCATAGAGAAGAAAGAAGAATGACATAAATACTATATAATATCCTTAATTCACAAGAGGTATAAAAAGGAACTACTCAAATAAATTGAGCAATATATTCCATGTTCGTCCATAAACTTATGTCAGCTCAGTGATAAAATTTTAACTTTACAATCTTAAAACGAAACTTCAAATATAGTGCGTATTTGTTTTCATAGTAAGCACAATAGATACAATCAAAGCTATTACTTGAATCTTCTCCTTAAATGTACAATAGACACCTTTGTCGTAAAAACAAACACATGGTAATTTTACCAAACCCAAAATAGAAATTTATGTTGGCCCCACTAAATTTACATGAGACTTATATGATTTGTTGAAATTCATTTTAATTTCAATCAATAAAATAGTATGTGTTGGGAAAATGGTGTTAGTAATATTCCTCTAACAAAAAATAGAAGTGTCATGAGTCATTAAGGAAAAACATTTATTAGGATAGATAATAAATAGAAATTGAATATTCCATGCATGCTTTTTAGGAGCAAACACAATCCACAAATTTCAGCCACATATAATGGATCTTACAAACAATCAAGAATGGAGACAAAAAAAAATCCAAAACTGAGTGATTAATAAAAGTCTTAGACAAGACAAATAAATCAGCCTGAAGAATAAAGACAAATACAAATCAATAAGGATTTGAAATCATTTGTCATACTCACCATGCATCACATGCAAATCAAAGCAAGTGCATGGCACAGTAGAAGATTCATACTACAACAGAGCATTAAGATCACACATACAATGAGCCTTCAAGTCATAAACAGCAAAAGATTACATTTTTATATTGCTTTTGCAAGATTTCATTACAAAAAGATTATTGTTTTATACATATATTACAACAACTATCAGTATATTGTAGTTATAAAGAACAAAATAAGAGAGTGTAGCCATAACAATAACAACATTCATGAGGATTTTGATAACTCAACTGGGTTTGAACTAAGGGTTAAAAGAGCTACTAACATAAGTAATATACTAACATTTGCCTATCCAAAACAAAAATAACAAGAAAATTCCATTCCACCTTCATATAACAAACTTGTTTTACAACTGTAATGTTATTTGTCAATGATACACCAACCAAAGCAAGAACTAAGATCATTGTTGAAAGCCATCAATTCTTACACTATCAAGCCATGAAACAACCATTTCAATAGAAGGTCTTTGCCTTGGATCTTGATCAAGACATTTACAAGCAACGGAAAGTACTTCCAATAGTTGTTTCTCCCTTTCCTTTTCCCAAATGGCTTGATCAAAAATTTCCTGCTCCTTATTTTCATATTTCATCTGATAAACCCAAGATACAAGATTCCTGCAATTTTTCCCCTTGATGACTTCAACGGGCCTTCTACCTGTAAGAAGCTCGAGAAGAACAACTCCGAAACTATAGACATCGCCGCGGAATGTTGCTGTCAGTGTCTGACTATATTCTGGAGGAATATACCCTAAAGTTCCTACCAAGTCTGTTGTGACATGAGTATCGTATGGTGAAAGTAGTCTTGAGAGACCAAAATCAGCCAAATGAGCTTCAAACTTATCATTCAAAAGTATGTTGCTAGATTTGATATCGCGGTGCACAATGTACGGTTCGCAATCCTTATGCAAGTAGGCTAATCCACGAGCCGCGCCTTGTGCAATCTTGAGTCGTACATCCCATTTCAGAGCTGAATTTCCATCCACACACTCGTGAAGCCAATAATCCAAGCTACCGTTCTCCATGTACGAATAAATTAGTAATCGGTCGTTGCCATGCCGACAATAGCCTTTAAGAGAAACAAGGTTCTTGTGTTGAGCTCTTGAGAGGGCTTCGACTTCGGCTTGAAATTCACGTTCCATCTGACCGCAGTCGCCAGAAAGCCTCTTGACAGCCGCTTTCATGCCGTTCGGAAGATACGCCTTGTAAACAAGACCGAAGCCACCACAACCGACAATATTCGCCTGGTTGAAATTGCTTGTTGCTTTTAACAAATCCGAAACTGTGAGATCCTTGCAATCTGAATTCTGAAAAAGCACCAATTTTGAAGCAACAAACCCTTCAGATGATAACCTGCGTGGCCTCCCACTCATATCCTCATCAAAGCTATCAATTGGCTTATCTTCATCCCTCTTTGACATTCTTAGCACAATAATTGCAAGCAACAAAGCAAGCGCTATCCCTATGCTGATTGTTATGCCAAGAACATTGCTTCTACTAAATTTTCTGGATGAACCAGAAGACAAATTTGGCCTCATATTGCAAGGAGTATTATCAATATCAAAATCCCTGCAGAGTCCCAAATTGCCCTCAAAGCTTGAATTAGAGAAGCTTAAAAACTGCCCCCCACTTGGAATCGGTCCTTGCAAGCGATTATACGCCACACTGAACTTCGACAAGAATGTGAGGTTGTTAAATGAAGGAGGAATTGTACCAGATAGATCATTATAAGATAAATCTAATGTTTCCAAATTCTCCATCTCTGAAATAGTGCTAGGAATTGTACCACTGATGTTGTTCCTGCTGAAATCCAACACATGCAGTGCCTTCAGGCTGCCAATTTCAGGCCATATACTTCCATTTATTATGTTATTGCTCAACAAAATTGAAGGAGGGAAACTTGAAGCTTGATTATATTGCAAACCACTAGCACTAGTATTTCTCTTAACAAAGAGTGGAATGAAAGCATAAGAAGCAAAATTTGGTCTTCCACAATTCGGGCATACAAGTCCCTTCAACTCTGTCAAACTTTTCGGTATTTCACCTGAGAGAGAATTGTTTGAGAAATCCAAATAGAACAATTTGTCCATTTGACCGATCCACAAAGGGATACTGCCATTCAAAGAGTTCCAAGACAAATCAAGTACAGCCAATTTCTTGCATTTTAACAGCCAAGAAGGAATATGACTCTTCAGACCGCAGTTTCCGAGTGCCAACACCATAAGACTCTCAAATCCTCCAGGTACATTTTGTGGAATTTCTTCACCGTGGAAATTCTTAGTGAGGATAAGAGTTGTGAGGTTTTTGCACTTCTGAAGCACAGTAAGTGCACCAGATAAATTATCTAAGCTGTTGTTTGAAAAAGATACAAACAAAAGGGAAGATAATTTGGCATAGCTTTCAGGTATAGAACCATTTAAACCATTCCTAGCAAGGCTTAAAACTTTCAATTCATGACAATAGGACAATGAACTAGGAAGTGGTCCAGTAAAATGATTGCTAGCAAGATCAAGTGAACAAAGATTTGACAAACCAGTGAAATTAAGATCAATTGGACCTGACAATGAATTGTTTTTAAGATCAAGCACTTTAAGCTTAGAGCATAAAGCCAAAGTAGAAGGTAATGGTCCAGAAAATGAATTAGCATGTGCTACAAATTGTTCTAGCTGCAAAATGTTCCCAAATACATTCGGGATTTCGCCTGAGAAATGGTTTGCAGAAACCACAAGAGATTTTAGGCTAGTAAGCTTACTTAACTCCTTGCTTAACTTGCCAGAAAAATTGTTGGCAGAGAGTGATAATCTCTCCAATGATAACATTGAATACAATGACTCAGGAAAAGGACCAGAAAATGAATTGGAATCTAAATGTAACCTTTGGAGAGAAACAATGCAGTTGTTCAAACCTTCAAGATCACCACTAAAATGATTTAAAGATAAATCAAGTGTGTGAAGATCCTTTGAAGAATTGCAAATTTGAGAACTGAATCCACCAGAGAATGAATTGTTACTCACATTGAGAGCAAGTAGATGTGGAAATTCACCAAGGTGGAAAACTTTATCAGAAAATGAATTGCTTGAAATATTCAACACTTCAATGGACTTCAAACCAGAAAGTGATTCATTCACACCTCCTGACAACTTGTTATAGCTCAAATCAAGAAACTTCAACATCTTCAACTTAGACAATTCCAAAGGCAATCCACCCTGAAGATGATTAAATGAAAGATTTAGCACAGTGAGTTGATCTAGTTTCCCTAAAGAATGTGAAATAGTTCCATTGAGACTCATTTCAGGAAGAATCAACTTGGTCACTCTAGAAACGGCTTCTCCATTATTATCACCACACACAACTCCAATCCAATTGCAACAAACACTATCATTGGACCATGATTTGATAATTGAACCATTTGTAAGGTTGCCTGCAAACTCCTTCAGAGCTGATAAATCACTAGGATCACATGACTTTGTTCCATTGTCAAGACTCAAAGACAAACCAAAAAAGCAAGACAAGACACAACATTGAAACAGTGACAACCAGAAACATCTGAGTAACACCATTCCTGAAACAAAAACAACAAAGTTTAGCTCAAAAAGAAAGGCTAAGCTCACATATACACACACACCACAAAAGAACCTACTATACTGACAAGAACCACAAATGAAGCAACTTTTTTAATCACAACTTGAAGAAAAAACACCAATTTCAAGGATATGACTTAAATCACCAATCCCAATAACAAATAGATCTATGAAAACTCCAACAAGTCAATCTGAAAGGAAATTAAAATTAAAAAAACTAACCTTGAAGAAAGAGATAGGATACCCCTCTAAACAGAAAAGAAAGTAGAACATGGACCATATGACAACAGCTTGTGAATGAAGCAATCAACAGTGGCCATTAAAAAAACAAAAAAGTGAGACAACAATCAATACAACACAAACAAGTAGAAGTAGTGAGATCCCTTATTAGTCCCCACATGAAAGTTTAGAACTTTGACTCAAAAAACAAAAACCCATGATACTCAATATAGATAAACTCAACAGTGACCCTTTTAGTTTAACATGAAAGAAAGATATAAAATCACTTCTAGAGATAATCCTTTTGCTTAAAAATCAAATCTTTACTTACTTGAGATGCTAGAAACAAGTAAAGGTTTGAAATTTATGGTGAATAAAGAAAAGGGGTTGTGGACAATTGGACATAAACAGTGACCCTTTGAACCTAACCTCAACAAACTCTCATGAAAATAGATCTGTTTCAGATTTTTCAAAACCAAACCACTTTTTTGTAAGCTTTTTTCAAAGACAAAGATAGCAGAAATTTGAAATCAAAGGAAGGTTAATGTAGGAGAGATAAAGAGCACAAGTCTTATCAAAGATGAAGACAAGAAAGGAAAGTTCTTTATCTTTCCTAAGAATCTATAAAATATAGTAAAATAAATTTGATAATAAATTGGTTAGATTTGAAATGAGGAAAGAGGTGCTGACTTATGTGTGTATGTGATGAATTTTGTATTTAAGGGTTTTGGATTTGATCACATCATAGTGGACAAGAAAAGGAAACAGGATGTAACAACAAAAGTCTAACTAGCTGACTTACAAACACAACAGTTTCTCTCTCTGATTGTCAATGAGGGTCACCTAATCTTTGTCTGTTTCTTTTAAATCTTGTGAATTTGTGAAGGTGGGTGGGTGGGTGGGGTAAAAGTAGTAAAACTATGAATGAGTTCTTTTTTATTTACTATTAAGTAAAATTAATTTCTTTTTATTAGATGTAGTGATAAATATTACTAAAATTCATATGTATAACTCTGATATTTCAGATTTAAATTTGAGTGAAAATATTTACGATATCGCCATTTGTTAATTGTGTTTTTTTCTCTTTTAAAAAGAACAATGATGAAACTCGCATGTATTAAATATTGAAAAGAGAAAAATTCAATTTTGCGTCTCAACAAATTAAATATACTTTTCTTTTGACAAACAAATTAAATATACTTAACATGTCAAAAGAATATTTTGTAGTTTTTTTATCATATGAGGTCTATTTAGTTGATCTCGAAAGGGGTTCTTTTATGTAAAAGGTTCGTATTAGATTGACAAAACAATGTTGTGGGGTGAAAATGAGGAGTGAATTTGCAGTTTTTCAAAAGCATTAGGGAGTTGTGATGTGTATCTAGGTGAGCTGGGTGCGTTTGAAGTTAGCCAAATATTGTGGGTATAATAGAGTGGAGTTTCATGTTGATTCTTGGGTAGTGGCTACTACTCTCTATCCACTCTTCCTCGATAGTGGGAATGACAACAGGTTGGAGTTTATTGCAACATATTAGATGGTTGTTGGACATTAATTGGGGGGTCCAGATTTGTCATTCTTATAGAGAAGCTAATGTCTATGTCGATGCTCTTGCAAATATAGCTTGTGACGGAAGTTTCACTTTAATTTTATATGAACGTTGTCCTGCTACGATTAGTATGATATTTTTAGCTTATTTAGCTGGTTTTTTTTTACTCTGCGTCTTGTTAGGCAGTAGTTTTTTTCTTTGTTGGGCTTAGGCCTTCTTGTTATTCAAAAAAAAAGTTGGGTTTTGTTTCGTCTTACACCCCCGTTTGTTAAGTCTCTAAAACTAGTTTACAATTAAACATAATACAATTGAAATTGTCATGTTCAGTCTCTTATTATAAAATTTTAAATGATTTTATGGATTCGTGAATTTGTTTAAGTTTTACATGTTACCAAATAACACTTATGGAGTAAAAAACAAAAAACGTTTCAAAATGAATATCATTCTCACTTTTTAATGTACCATTAATTACTTTTTTCAATAGTGCCTTTTAATTATTACTAGCACACTACTTTCAAAGTATCACATTCTACTTTGATTTATAATGATGGAAAATGCACCAATAGTTGACAAGGCTATTTTAGTAAAAGTGTCATGCCTATAGACAACATTATTGCATTTCTTAATATATGTGTAACAATTTTAAACGACACTCATTTCAAAACGGATGGAATAAGCATTCTGCACGCTTAACGAATTGCTTGAACATCATCTTCTTTTACTAATCATACTTTGTTTTTCATTCATGGTCCTCCAATACTACAAAACTGAATTAGTAAACGATCATAATACATGAAATATCACCAATGGTCTGGATATCTAATATATGTACATTAAATTAGAGGATTATTGTTAGGTTTCTTCCCAATAAGTGCCTTAAATTATATAGGTGAAAATAGGTAATTTTATACTTATCGTGAGTTCATCACGTTGTTTATTCGGACACGAAAAGGTTTATTACTTTCTTTCTTTTTTTTGAGAGAAAAAAGGTTTATTACTTGGTGTGTCCATGTTATAATAAAGCTTTCTTTGTGCAGATTTAACTAAGTATTTTCTCATAATCACGCAAAATATGAAATATGGTCGTATATGATCAAAAACTTTGAACGGCTTTCACATATTCAATGTTATGAGGAAAATGATTAGCATCAAGAATTGAACACACTATAATTATTAAGTTTCTTTTTCATTTATGTTCAATTATAGTTTTTGTAGCTCTATTTTCACTATTCACGAAACAGATCATCCAATTTTTGGACTAAAAAATAGTGTAAAATGAAATTAGTTTAAAAATTGTTAAATATAATCTAATAAATATTAGAATTGTTGTTTATATTTATGTCTAAATGCAATAAATAATTATTTCCTTAATTAAAATTGTATATATTTTGTTGGTTACAAATTAAAATTGTTGTTTGATTTGATTTGCTTGCTTTATCAGGTCAACTACTCAACCTACGTACTACGTCTGTCTGCGCCTTAATATCACGTGATTACATTCAATCGATTAACAATTCTTTTATCATTTTATATTTAGCCATTAACCACTCCCTCTCATTGTTGTTTCACACACACATTCTAATTTCAAAGCTATGGCCTACGAGTCGAATGAAAAGGAAAATACAAAAACTAGAAGAGGCATCAATAAGATTGCATCGTGTACTATTTTTTAACCATTTCGTTTCAAATTAGGTGTTTTTTTTAATTTTTCTTTTGGAATAGTTAAATTAACGCACTTAAATTAGTATTGGGGAGATCAAACTTGAAACTTTGAGAAATAACACACTCTACATCCCTAGCCAATACCATTAGGTCAACTCAATTGAATTTTGAATTTTTTTAAACTTTTATTGAATCGAACTTGAAACTTTTTGAATTTTATATTATTATTTCTTTTGAATTTTTTTGTAAAAAAAAAGTTAATTTTAAGCCCTATTTATATGTTTAGTCCCCGTAAATAGTGTTCACTTGAGTTTTCGTCCACATACTTACTAATACTTTTAATTTTACCCTTCAAATATTAACCATTTAAATTTTGGACCCTAAGTCCATTTAGTCCATTTAATTTGTGCCACGTCACTAATTTGTCGAGTTGTCACAACTGATTGGGGTAAGTCGGCTGCCGAGTCACCAAAATATAGGTGGATTGACAAAAATGTCCTTGAGGTATTAGGCAAGTGGGAAATTACGAAACTACCCTTAATGTCATCTTACATCATACTTTTTATGTTCTTTTCTCAACACTTTCCTTTACCACACTCTCAATTATGAAAACAATAACATTGTTCATAAGACCATGGTGTCTACATTTGGCAACAACAGCTTCGTCATATCACTGCCACCTCAAAACCAACTCAAAAGAAGATATCCAGTGCACAATGTGTGCTGCTTGTGACAACCCCTGCAACCAAGTTTCATCTCTGTCACTACCTTCATCCACCACCAACAACTGCCTTCCTCCACCGGCCTCACCTACCTCTTATGGTGGTAGATCAAGTGGAGGTTCATATTATTACTTTCCACCTCCACCACCTCATTCTTAAACACACTCCTCTCCACCTCCCCTGTCATCCAACGAAAACAACAACGACGATGGAACTTACTACTATTACCCTCTGCCTAGTAACACATACTACGGTCCAACTTCGTTTCCACCTAATATGATTTTTCCTTATTTTCCTTTCTATTAATATAGTTCTCTTTCGCACCTACTTCATCTCACTCTTTCTTCCTTTCTATTAATAATCCTAATACCCAATTTAATTTATAGAAATTTGAGAAGATTGAATAAGGGTATTCTTGTCTTTTATTTTTTGTCTGAAGAAGTGAGGGGCATCTGTGTCTGCACAACCCTCTTTTTACTAAGTTAGCAAGCTTCTCTCATATTCAGCTCTGTCATGTCAACAAAAATGTGCCTTGTCAACAAAAAAAATGACCAGAAGGACTAAATTAGAAATGATTAATATTTGCAGGGCAAAATTGGAAGGATTAGTAAGTACATTGATTAAAACTCAAGTGACCTTTATTTGCATAGCCTAATTTAATGACAAAGTGTATTTTATTCTCTAAAATATCCTTATTAATTATAGGTAGTGAACTCATTTGGGTTGGTCTGCTGATCTTGACTTGGGACCTTGCAATGTCCCCTCTCAAAACTCAAGTTTGACTTTTTCCAATGCCAATTTTGGTGGGCCAGTTTGACTTTATAAAAATAAAACATAGTTGATGGAGTAGTTAGATATCTGAAATTCAATGGATAAGGTTATGTTAGTTGAAAAAAATAATAAATGTTGCATTAATATTATGAAAGTAAATCATTTGAGACAGACAAATAGTAAAAATTATATTTAATTTAAGATGAAAAGAGTACTTTTTCTTCCCTTCGTATTGATAATGTTTGATTTTTTTACCTATATTCGATCAAAGTGTAATAAATTTAAAGTGTTTATTTTATATGTAGATCTTTTAAAACAAAAATCATTTATAGATTAATATATCTAACTTTACTTCAATTTTTAAGATAAATCAGTCGTATTAACAAGTGTAAAAAAAACCAGATAATAATTTGCAAGGTGACTTATATTTAAGGACAAAGTATTTTCAAAGGCCGCTTATAATCAAAGAGAGAAGGAGAACTTCTACGTCGAGACTGTTTTATTTTTTTAAATGAAAATACGCTCCAAAATATAAGAAAAATCATATTTGTACAACTATTTTGTGATCATTTTTGAACAACTTTTGTTCTTATGCTTATATTGTGTTTTTACTCTCTCTCTATTATTTTTTATCAATAAAAAAAATAAAAATTGTTTTCCAACGATTGTTATAAAATGATTGTGCAAATATCATTACTCTAGATATAAAGTCACTCTAACAAGTTACACACAAAATGAAAGATGTAACAGTTTTGTATGAGAAAGAGTAATTTTGAATTACTTTTACAAAATTACTCTTTATTAATGGTAGGAAAAACCAAATACTACTAATAAAAGTTATAAAATGAAATTGTACTTGTTTCAGACTAGGTCAATACCCATTTTCTTTATGTACCGGATCACCTCAAGCCACTAACGCAGGCGCAACCACCACATGGATTTATTGTAAATCCATTGAATCATGGCCGGATAACCTAATCTAGATCATCCATGTTGGATCCAACGCTAACTTATCCTAATCTATTCACATGGGTCCTCCCAAGATAGCTATTTAGATAAATGTTAGAGGACTCAAAACCTTAATCACTTACGGTAAAGGCTAACTCATGTCCTAAATACGTCTCATATTCGAGATATTCTGATTTGATCGTCGGAGTGCTTCCAGGTACACGCTATGAATGAGGAAATTGAATCTGAACGTGAGGCATCACGACCCCATAAACAAGGAAGGTTTCACGTACAACTAGCAAAATTAATAAATCAAAGACTTGTCACTATATAGGCCCTGTCGTTAGGCTAAAAGGCACAATTTTGCTACAAACACACAGTTCATGCACTATAATTAAAGCATATAATCAATCAAACAATTTTATTTATCATTTTTTTATGTCCTTACATTTATGACTTTCTCTATATTTTTAAGCATTTTTTAGTGTAGCCAAAAACCCTAAAATAATTCTACCCAACATTCTACTAAAGAAAAGATATGGAATTCACGACTGAGGGACAAAGTTCTTTCCTTGGTGTCAATCATTTGAAGCAAAGGAAATCACACCGGAAAACATTCAACCAAATCTCGACTGAATCTTGTCAACAATTTCTAATTAATTAATATCTAGATTGTTCTTAAAAATTATTCATTGATCAATACCAAAATAAATAAGTTAGAGTTGCCTTACACTTTTAAATGAATTTACTGGGTTAGGTGTTCGCCCCAGTCTTTTATATTTCTCTTTTATTTAATCTATTTTTTCTTTCACTTAAAAAAAAACTCAATGTGCAATCAAACTATTAATGCAAAAAGTCTCTCCCATATATCTTATTTTAAAAAGAGAAAACAGGATACGCATTCAAAATGTAAAATAATTTTACATTGTCATTCAATAGCAAATGTGTATTTCATTAAATCTTGACACTCCACTTTAATCATATGATGTGGAAAAATAATTTACTCATATATGTAGATGGAAAATTAATTTACACTAAAAAAAACATATCCATTAAACTCATTTAAAAAATGATTTTACATCCATGTATGTTTGAACTTCAAAGGGCATGTATCGATTTAGGACAAATTAATTTGTTTTGTATGTTGCAATGTTCACACTCATGCAGCGTAACTTTAACGGGACTATCTTTGACAAGTAATAACGTAATGTTGGGTTTATCTTTGAAAAAAAAGACTTCACCTTGGAATCCAAGAGTGACAAAAATGGATGAATTGTAGGGATTATAGTGGATTGATCAAAATAAACTTCAAAATAATTCGTTATTATTAGAATAGTAATCAATAACTGAAGAGTGCTTCTGAAGAGCGCTTCTGAAGAGTGCTTCTGAAGAGCGCTTCTGAAGTGAAGCTTCTGAAGTAATGCTTCTGAAGTAGTGCTTCTTAAGTGAAGCTTCTGAAGCAGTGCTTATGAAGTGAAGCTTCTGAAGACAGATTCTGATGTGCAGATTCTGATGTCTTCAGAATCACAATGTAGTTAGTTAGAAGAGTTTGTTACGACATCTAGTTGTATATATACACTCTCTTGTGTTGTAAATATGTAGTTGTGTGAATCAATAAAAATTCTCCATTCATTATTTTCTCTCGTTTTTCAATTCTTCATTTTCTGTTAGTTATTCATCTTGCTCAAAACAGCTTATTTTTAATAAGCACTTTCGCTGCGCATAGAACAGAGTGATTGTTCTAACAGTTATTCCATTTACTGTTATGAATATCAGTGGATGTCCATGTCCTTAATCTTCCACCTTCCTATAACCCTCATTAGTAAATGTATGGTTAGTGGTCCTTAATTGGTTTGATCATTCACTTGCTCATTTGTGTCCTATAAATAGGACCTATATTGTAATGTAAAGAACACACTTGAGAAGCAATACACTATACTCTTGTTCTCTCTTTATTCCTTTCTCTCTATTCTTATACACTTTAGAATATCTTGCAATGTTAAAGATCAATTTCACAACACATTATCAACACGAAACTTTAACCAATTGAGATTTGAAAACTTGGAGCATATCGTATTGTGCACACGAGAAACTTTCTGGTAAGTTTTATGATTATGTGAACAATGACATTAATCTTTTTGACAATTGCCACACTAAACTAAAAATACATACTATTGTTTTTTTTTTGTTTACAATCTAATAAAGGTTTTTTTTTTTTAAAATTTGATTAAATGCATCCATTAAATACATATAGAAGCGGTCTAATTCATTCATTATTTTATTTAAAATATTTATTTAATTGTCTAAATTTCATATAAATTATTTATTACTAATTTTTTTAGGGTATTTATTATTAATTTTAACAAATGTCTGTTAGATTGGATCTAATCTGTTAATAATTTTATTATATAGGGGATGAACTAGATGAATTTGTTGTTGGATGAATTGTCATTCATGGAACATTTAAAAAAGAAGTTAGTAAAAAAATAACTATTAAGAAATAAGGCTTTGCATGTTCATTTTTAGAGTGTAAATTAGCCTAATTTGCACAGAAGCTAAATATTGGGATTTTTTTTTTAAAACCAAGTGCAACACACTATAAATATATAGATAAAAAGAAACAAGAACAAAAGGAGGAGGGGAATATAAACCGAAACTTTCTCAAATCAGCTAAATATTGGGAATTAATTAATAGGACTTGAGAAATGGATGACTTGATTAATTTAAAATAAAATAAAATAACAGAGTTTAGAAGTTTTAGCTCAACTGATAAATGTCGAAATTGTAAGACCGAACTTAATTAATTTTAAGTGGGTTACCGCCTTATACCAAAAAAAATATTAATAACAGAGAGGAAAAGATCGACTTTTGGATACTTTAATTACTTCCTGATGGGTTTTATACTTGGTCAGATAATTTTTTTGAATAAAACAATGATGACTTTCTTCGAAATAAAATGAAGGAAACTCTAACTAATATTTTGGTTTATAACCCGATAACTTTTTCGTCTGTTTCATTTTACAACCTTTTTGAAGGAATAAGGGAGTTTTAGTTATGATAAATCTTAGCAAGCAAGCTTATAAAAGAGTAGATTTTATTTTTTCATATAATTTTTTCACTAAAGATAACCCTATTCGAGAAGTGTTCCATACTAAACGTGGATATCTCCTCTATTTGTGATTTATACTGTGGCTCTCAATATTGTGAGAGGATAACCTTTCTTTAGAACCAAGATCGACCATTGGTTGTCACACCAAGTTTTTTTTTTTATTAAAGATATGGCGATATAAATAAAGAATGATATCTTCATGCTATTTTGGTTTCTGTTTCATGTTACAACCTTTTTGAAGGGAAAAGGAAGTTAGTTATGATAAATCTTAGCAAGCAAATATAAAAGGCCATATATCATACTTGCACATGATGGTACCATCCACAATAGACACATCCATCATTTCTCTTTTTCACACGCTCTTCTCTTTATATATCGTTGACATATCAAAGTATACACCACATTTTTCCACGGGTACAATATATTTAGTTTTCAATGTAACTTTATGTTGGTATGAAATATTATTATTGATTATTGTAAAGTAGTATAAAATTAACATATTCTTTTGCTTTTGCATATGAGGTTAAGTGACTTGGATGAGATGTCCCTTAAAATGCGCTATTATGATTTCGTGAAGGCTTTGCAAGTTTAAGACAGAGTGCATATGGAAACATGATAATGGGGGTTTGGCTGTCCTCAAACAAGAATTATCTCAATATTTTATTTTATTTTTTTGTGAAAAGAAGGGGTTAATCTAGGAATAGAATAGAAGAGGTATTGCCAACATGGAATTGAAACCAATATAAATTTTCCTATGGAAGTGGTTTATGTTGGACTAATAATGATTTACAAAGTGGTGGTAGATGCAATGTTGAATTAGGTGGAGGTTAAAATAATCCATGTTAAGTTTCGATCAATGATGATTAAGATATTTTATCTGGGGCTGAGTTTGATGATAATAGTCAGAATGCTGGTACTATGGTGGTAGTTATGGTGGTAGTTATGATGATGAACAACATTTCTCGAGAGCTTTTATGAATTTTTGGTGTATATAGTAGCTAATCAAGGAGGAACTAGGACCTTACCTATTTACTTTCTACTTTGCTTTCTCGTAGATTCATATGAGTCTATGGAAAATTAAAGTTGACTTTAAAAAAAATGTAAGTGACACATAAATGACACACACATAGATATTGAGGTTACAAATATAAATTGGATTACATAGAGCAAGCCAGGCTACTTGAAAGATCTAGTCATACGTCAAGTCGTCAACGACTTTAACAAAATATAGATGAGTCATAATTTGAAAATGGTTCGTTGTAGTTAATTTGTTTCAGCTGCATATATATGATAATTAGAGCTCTTGTAATTCATTCAGTTACAGTTTTATCAATAATAGAAAAACAATTAACTAGTGAGTGTGTGCTATTGAGATTTCATATACTCATTTTTAATTTACTAGACTTGCTTACCCGCGTTCCTTCTAGAATTCATCTTCCAAAATCAAATTAAGTCTCCTTTGTTCAAGTTGTACTATCTTCATTGATGAGGATTACAAGTCCAAAAAATGGCACTTTCATATTCAGTATGTCATTTCTTTGGTCACATTCCTTGTGGAAACTTCAATATTTGAAAGCATAAATATGGTGATATATATTGACAAATATATGTGCTTTCGTAGTCGGGTCGGTATGTTAAAATTTGCTGGTGTCAATGTATACGGATTGCTTCTGCCGCTCTGGGGAATTTTGGAATGGTCTTAAATTTGTTTCGATCCTTCGTGATTGAATTCGGGCAGATAGGCTAGAAATGACCTTTAATTTGCTGTGGAATAGTGAACTGACAGTATACGGACACGTTACCGTGTTGGCAGTCGGGTTCAAGCGCTGTTGTCAAAAGATTCGACTCTGGTGCTTTTCAGCTCACACACCCAGTTTTATGCCCCATTTGTCTAAAAAAAACGATAATAAATGGAGAAATCAATTTCTGAACTTTTTTGAGGTTGTGGAGACGATTCCATGACTAGTTCAATTTACTCTATGGTTGAAAACTGAAACTTTGTTATAACTTCTTTTCTCATCACCTAATTTGGTTGATTCATGTTGCAATATCCATATCTGCTGTGTGTGAAAATTGAAACTTTGTTATAACTTCTTTCCTCATTGGAGTCATAGATATTAGGATGATTTAAACTGTTATTTATTTTGATTTTGATTGAGTGATGGTACCGTTTATGTTGTGAAGCTTGTTCACACCTTTACTGTTATGTTTTGTGACATAAGTTACTTTTTTAACATGATGAAATATGCTCCTTGATTTGCTAACTTAATGAAATTAAGGGGGGTGATCAATCCCTCTCTTATCCTATCGGAACCAGAAGATAAGATAAGACCATAAAAGAGGTTCAACACTATGATAGGCTTACTTTGAAATGTGGTTCAACAGAAACTATGTGAAAGTGAATGTACAATGAACTAAACAATTTTTAGACACAATTTACTTGAGGATTGAGCTCTGAACAATAATTACGTGCATTGAGAATGGCCATGAATCTGTAGAGTCTTTTGCAAGTTAAACTATGAAATAATACTACTGAAATTTCAAAAATTTGTTCACGTTACAACTTAGCAACCAGATTTCTATTTTGAGTTGGTTTGATGATTCATCTAATTCTGCTTTGATTTCCTTACTCCCCTTTCGAGAAAGTAGTTAATGTGGATGATGTTTGTCTCATTATTGCAGAAAAATTGCAGCATAAGAATGATTAGTTTTGCATTTCAACACATCAACATATATTCTGGACCTCCTTTGAGTCCTTCCCATACAAGAAACAATAGATTACTCTGGGGATTCTGTATCAGTCAGAAATAGCCATACCTATTGTCTTTTTCTTTCTATTTTTGAAACGTGACCGGGCATATGTGGTAGTCTAGTTGTCTTATTAACTGCCACATGTATTGTTTGCAAAAATAAAGGACATTTAGGTCCCCACAAATTTTCTTTTAGGGACAATTTGGTCCCCAAGTGAAATTACTCAATATTTTTCGATTTCTTCGTAACAATAAACAATAAAAAAATGTAGTTTGTTAAATTTGAAGGGACCGAATTGGTATTTTTATTTTTTTTGCCTATCACCTTCTTCGATCGAAACAGCCGCCGTCGTCGTTGGTACTCGTCGAAAATGAACGGGCATGAGAGAAAACGAAAGCAGGAAACAAGATGTAGGAAACCGAAGGAGAATGTGTGTTTAGATTATTATTTTTTTCAATTTTTCATTCTTTGTTTCAACATTAAACGGTTAATTCATTTTCTTTATGAGTTAAACACGACCATTTGTAGTTTATGCAAAATCATAGTGGATCTCCGTGATTCTGACATAGCCACGGTGATATCAAACATCTTTTATTAGGTAAAATCAACGTAAATCATACTCTTTAAAAATGGATCACACATCCTTTCAAAAAAAAAAAATGGATCCCACATAAAATGGTAGAACCCACGTGAATTTAAGTCAATAAAAAATAGGGAAATGCTAAGTTGTACCCTTAAGTAACAAGTTAAGAAGCTAAATATAGAATTATTTTCTTCGAAATTATGTATTTAACATTACAAAAGTTTAGATATTTATACTTTCAATACAAAATTTATTTCTTATTTCTTTTTTTTTAATGGAAAATTATATTATATATATAGGGGATTAAATCCCAAGTATTACACCAATAAGAAAAATAAAAGCCCCCAAAACACCCAACGAAAAATAAAAAACACAACAATTTTTCGACACCACCAACAAAGATCAATAAAGTAGCCGACAATGATTTGTTGCTTCAAACGATCAGTAGCGACCACCACTCAACTTCCGGTAAGACGGAGGAGCCACCAACAAAGCCTAAAAGAATCAGAGTAAAAAATAACTAGCTTCCGATCTCGAATCAAAAGTGATCGGCCGACCAGACTCCCAACACCAATCAAAAAGGCACCCCTCAACTCACAAACCATCAGAGCAGACATCATAACCTATCCAAAAATTCGGCCCACCAAAACCCAGATGCCAAATTCAAAAGACAGAAACGGTGGAACAGTAGTGCAAATCGATCTAGCTCGAACAGAAACAAACCAAAACAGCCACATAATCAACCACCACAAGCACCTCCAAGAACACCGGTTCAGCGCCACCCTCTGGACCACTGTACCGACTTACATCACGGAGGAGAAAACCTCCACCAATCCAGGAACTGGATCCACCACAGCTGCACGACCCTTTGCAGAGCTAGAGAACATCGCCAACTAAACACCGATGACGAAGGAGAGGTTGGGAAAGCATACAGAAGCTTGGACGACTAGGAAGAAGGAACACTAACCAAAAAACCAACGCAAAACCATCACAAGCCCCTTTCCATGAAATAAAGCGGAACAAAAATAGAGACCTTAACAGACGAACAACCCAACAACGGCGACCTGCCCCACAATAATCTGAAGGTACATGAATGACTGATACCGCCAACACGGAGCGTCTAAGCACCAAAGCCTTTCGAGTAACATCCAGAAAAGAAAGAGATCGC
>Ga0315915_1002434_pt1 | contig 23484 bp, 14 predicted proteins | sample MpolbnodulesMG_FD_207738 | JGI IMG/M metagenome (GOLD analysis project Ga0315915, IMG submission 207738) | Medicago polymorpha root nodule microbial communities from Los Angeles, California, United States - branched nodules | ecosystem: Host-associated > Plants > Roots > Nodule | place: USA...
AGGGAGGGAGGGAGGGAGGGAGGGAGGGAGGGAGGGAGAATTTGATCATCATGTAGAGAGAAGACCTATAGATTAATGTAGTAAGGAGAGTAGATCAGATGGAGGATAGTCAGCTCACTAGACCTAGAGAAACTATTAGGAAAGAGTTGGAAATTAATGAGTGGAAAAGGCTTGGTTGTTGTTGTTGCTTTATTTAAGTATTTTATATGTGAAGAAAATTAGTTTTCAATGTCTTATTGAAGATCATTATGACTGTGTCCTCACAGACAAACATTGTTAAGAAACTGTGGGGGAAAAAAAGTATAAAAAACTAAACAATAAAAAATGGTATTTTGTTTTATAAATTTTTAAATAAATAGGATGAATCATTTTCAATGGTCAGTTCTGCCGTTTTGCAGAGTTGCTTGTAGGAATTAGATGTCCTGCCAAATGTGTAAAGTGTTAATAATTATTTATAATTTCTAATGATCTTCATTTATTTTTATATTTTCAGTTTGTTGACGGGGAACCTATTTATAAAGGAAGCTGTCGCACTAATATTGGTGGATTCCATGTGACTGATTATTTTCAGCGACTTCTTTCACTTAAATATCCTTATCATATGTGAGTATGAATCATCCTGCTTTTGCTATTACCAAGCTAACTCCTAAATACGTACTATTTCTTATGTCTTATTAAATTCTCAATACAGGGCTAGATTTACATGGGAAAAGGTTGAAGACCTGAAGATGGAACATTGTTATGTTGCACAGGACTATGTTTCAGAAGCTCGATTGTTTCTGGTAAGAAATAGGTTCTTCCTCCCCGTCTAAGTTTGTCTACTTTTTCTAAGACTTACACGCCATTTAATGGTCTGGCAGAAAGGAGCTAAGGAGGCCGAAGAAAAAACCAAAATGTGGCAGCTCCCTTGGGTGCCACCTCCAGTTGAGGAGCCTCCTTCTGAGGAAGAGATTGCAAGAAAGGCAGCAATAAGGGAGAAACAAGGTCAAAGGTTGCGAGAAATGGCTGAGGCGAAGAGGTCATCAAAAATAAATGAGCTGGAAAATGAATTACGTGGTTTGGAATTTCTTTTGAATCAACTTGGACATGTTCAAGAGAGTGATGTACGATCGTTCTTAGCAGAGACTGGCTATGTCTCTAGGCAGGAAGTAGAATCTGCCCGTAGTAAAGTTGTGCAGTCCTTGCGGAAACAAAAAGGTGAGCAAACTGAAATTGAAAAACCTGACGCTGCGTCTAATGAGAAGTATACGCTTATAAACATCCCTGATGACATGCTGACGGCAGAGCAGGTGAATTTTTCTTTTTACAATTGTTTTTCTGTCACGTGCATTGTGAAATTGAACTCCCTGTCATCACACCCTTCAAATATGCTTGTGGCTTCTTTTTTTTTTTATTTTGCTTCGATCCAGCTTATAGTCTTAATATCCAAATAATTTCTTTGAATATTGTTTTCTGTGGCTTGCAAAGTTGACAATGTTTGTTGGGTTTTGCTTTTTTTATAGCTTGTTGAAAAGAGGAAACAGCTATCAATTAAATCTATGTCTGATGGGAGGCAGCGATTAAAACAGAAGCGCTATGAAGAGGAATTGGAAAGGGAGAGGAAACAACAGCTAGAGGAGGAGAGACGCCTGTATGTTCCATGCTTCAATTTATTCAAGCTTGATTAAAATTACTCTGTTACATATTCATGCGAGCAAGAGATGATATTCATGTAGAGTGATTTTTTATGCTTGAAATGTTTCTGATTGGTTTCTTTGGACCTTCTTAACATAGGGAGAACCCAGAGCTTTACTTGGAACAATTGCGTGCCAAATACAAGGACCTTTCGGAGAAAATTGGCCAACGTAAACGGCTCAAAACAAATGGAGGCTCCTCCACGAATGGAAATGGAAATAGTTTGACAGGTAGTGTTGGTCGTGGTGAGAGACTCAGTGCTGCTCAAAGGGAGAGAATGCGCCTCCTGACAACTGCTGCCTTTGATCGTGGTAAGGGCGAGGATACATTTGGTGCCAAAGATGAAGATTGGCAACTTTACAAATTGATGAGCAAAGATAATGATGACGACGACGATGAACCAGATGAGGATAACACAGAGCTTGCCCGCATCTCTTCAAGGCTCCAGGTTAGGTCTCTTTTATAATGTGGAACCTAACCTAAAATTAGCTGTGTTGGTATGGTTATTGTAGATTTCCTTGTATCAAAGAAATCTTATGACTCAAAAATCCTGTTGATATGTTGGTTTGGTAGGACTTGGATCCATCATTTGTGCCCAAGGTAGAAAGTAGCTCCCAACCTGCTGAGGCGCCACGCGTTCGTCCGGTCACCAAAGAAGATTTTCAGATTGTTTTCGGAGTTGAAAGGTTTAGGTGCCCTGAAATTTTGTTCAGTCCAAACTGGATTGGAGTTGATCAGGTGGGGTTAGATGAGATGGCCGGGGTCTCAATGAGAAGGTTATCATGTAAGGACGAAAAGCTGGAACAGAGAATGACTAATTCCATACTTGTGACTGGTGGAAGCTCTCTTTTCCCTGGCATCATTGAACGCCTGGAAGCTGGAATTCGGATGATTAGGCCCTGCGGTTCGCCTATAAAAATAGTTAGAGCACTTGATCCAGTTATGGATGCATGGCGTGGTGCGTCTGCTTATGCATCAGCCCCAGGTTTTCACACACAAACATTCACTAGGATGGATTATTATGAAAAAGGTGAAGATTGGCTTCGTAATTATCAACTGAAATATTCGTTGTAATTGACTTTATAAAGTAGTACAGTTTAATGCCTTGAACATTATACCTCGATTTTAGACAATATATATTATATCCAGTAATCTAACTAACTTTCCATATTGTTGCTAGGGATGTCTATGGGTACCCACGGGTACGGATAATATGATACCCGTGCTCGCCCCGTTGGATAAATATGATACCCGTGCCCGCCCCGTACCCTCGTGGGTACCCACTATGCGGGTACTCGTGGGTACTGAGGTATCCATGGGTATTCATGGGTATCCATGAATTTTTTAATTTATTTATTTCTTGGTACAAAGAATAACTTTTTTTAATTACCAAAAAACTTCAACTTTTAAACATCCATACATAATTCATTAAAAATTTCATAAATTGTACATAATCCATAGAAAATTCGTAATTCTTACATAATCCTCACAAATTCTTGAATTAAAATAAAGGCATAAAAACATTCAAATAAACATCTAAGTTTCATATGAATTCGAAACTTCAATAACTTCATTTGACTTCCCAATTCCTGACGTAAAAACATAAATCTCTAAATCAAAATCCAAATAATCAACATGACAATGAGGTAACAACTTTAAGTAATAAGGTATATAAGGATATTTTAATAATCTACTTAATTTATTATCGGGTATGGAAACCCGTGGGTATGGGTACAATTAAATCCGTGTCCATATCCATATAATAATGGGTAGTCAAATACCCGTTTATTATACCCGTGGATACCCGTTTAACTACCCGCCCCGTGCCCATGAAGGATTTTACATGGTTATTTTTGCCACCCCTAATTGTTGCTTAAGCTAGGAGTGTGCTATTGATATTTTCACTTTTTTTTAGTCTGATGAATAACTTTCACATGAAAGAAAGCACTTGCTTTATTTTATTATGTACATAGTTTTTCATTCTCCTCTCCTATGAGGACTGTTTGCAATCTGTGATTTCTGCAAAGTTTAAGTTGGTCACATGTACTATTGTGTGTACTATTAAGCAACGAGTCTCATTATGCGCCAATTAAGCAATGCTTGTAGTAGGATTACATCATGTACTAACTCTGTTTAAATTATCTAAAAAATACACCAACCAGTGCAAATGAACCGGTCTTGTTTCTAACAGAGACTTCATCATATTAAGAAAATAAACATAATGGTCAAGACAATATTTAAGCTATCTGCCATAACCAATAGAATGGTAACCATAAAATAAATAAGTTGGACTAAATCCATATTATCCAATGTAGCAAACTACCGATTATCAATGTTTAAAACCCTCGAATTAGTCGGTCTTTAAGCCAGATACCGAGTTTTTTCTATATAAAAAAAAAAAAAACTTTCCATTTTAATAACTGAAAGCAGAAGAAAGTTTATATAAGCTATAAATTTTTTAATCTTTTTAATAGAAGATAATATATTTTAATTTTATATATTAGGTTTTTTTTTTCGTTTTAGTCTTTAGATGAAATGACAATTCTACTTGAAACTCTCTCACACAAATGGGAGATTCTAGGATACCACAAATATCCAGCCTAACAATTTTTGCAATTCACATTTGAGTTAAGACTTACAAATTATAGTAGTGTCTTTTAAGTAAGCGTAAAAATGAGACAAAAAATTATAATTTATTAAATTTTGTCCGCTTTCCAAAAATAATATAATGAGAGGAAAGCTTATGACTACTTTTTGGAGGCAACTTTAGGGGTATTTGGTTATTTTTATTAATATGTATTTTTCGTTCTTTTACAATGTTATGGAATCAACAAGCAAATAATTTAAATATTTCCTTTCAACAATCTATCTTATTTAAAAATAAGAAGTCAAAATTATTTAAGGTTTTGATTTTTAGTCTTTTGGAAGCAATAACTTATGCTCAATGACCACTCTCATTTTATATTGATAGGTCTCCAAAAGATTTTTTTTGAAAAGCTAAACTTGCCCACCAAAATTAGCATCGGGAAGAATCGAAAAAAAATCCTATTTAAACCCTAAAAATTCAAAATTCAATCATTTAGACTCATTTTTATTTTTTTTTAATTTTTTATATTCTCTGAAAAATTTGAAAAAAAATTGCATTAATTTTATTTGATTTTTAAAATTTGTGTTTTTATATTTTTATGATTTTATTTGACAGGTTTTTACATTTTTTACTTTTTTTAAAATTCTGATTGCTGATTATAAATAAACATATTTCGAATTATAAAATTCAAACATAATTTGGATGTGTTCGGATTTTAGAATAAGAGTAAATTCAAATATTAAAATAAAAGTATAACAAACACGATTCAAATATTAAAATAAAAGTGTAACAAACACGATATGAGTATATATATGTCCAATTTTTTTCCTTTTATCCTTTAAAACATGTAAAGATAAAAATAAAAGTGTAGCAAACACGATATGAGTATATATGTTCAGTTTTTTTTCCTTTATCCTTTAAAAGATGTAACAAACTAGATGAATATATCTATACTTACTTTTTCATCATCCCAATTATACCCTTAAACAACTTTTCTATAAAAAATATTGTTGTTGGTGTCATTAAAAAAAATAAGAATTTAGATTATATTCTTTTGTTATATTGTTGGTGTCATTGAAATAAATAATCACGATTAGTTTGATTTGTTATAATTTTAAAGTAACAAACATTTATATTTTTAGTTTTAATAAAAAACAAAATTTCATAAAAAAATATCGTTCATTATTTTCAAATGTTGGTACAATAAAAAGAGCGAAAAGACGGCCACATAAGTGTCCGTCTTTTTGCTAGTATATATAATATTATTTGTAATTTATACGCAAATTTCTATAAAATATTGTCGATAATCTACACGCGTTAGCGCAATAAATAGAGAGGAAAGACGGGCACGTGAATACCCGTCTTTTCGCTAGTTTTAATAACTGTAATAACTGAAAGTAGAAGAAAGTTTATATAAGCTATAAATTTTTAATCATTTTACAAGAAGATAATATATTTTAATTTTATATATGAGGGTGTTTTTTTTTATTCCTTTTGGTTTTTATACGAAATGACAATTCTTCTTGAAACTCTAACACACAGATGGAAGAACCTGGAACACCACAAATATTCGGTCTAACAATTTCGGCAATTTTCAATTGAGTTAGGACTTACAAATTATAGTAATGTCTTTTAAATAAGGGTAACAATGAGACAAAAAATAATAACTTATTTAATTCTGTTCTCTTTCCAAAAATAATATAATGAGAGATTTATTTTGTTTCGGCATGAGATTAATAATAGAATGCAAACTATGTCCTATTCTGCTTGGGTATGACAACATGTTGGGTTGGAGGCAAGTTTTGCATCCTCATACCTGGCCCTCGACTCATAGGAAGAAAAAAAAAATGCGACCGTTTCATGTCGGAGTTGGAATTTGAATCTCCATCCCCACTCTTGACGGAGATTGGTTTTGTCCGCCCTACACCTGACCACGCCATATATCTTTTATTGAAGAGAGAGTAAAATAGATAAATTATATAATTAAAAATAAATGAGATGAATAAATTCTTTAAAACTTGTCTCTAAATGTAATAACACTGTAATATTTAGGTAAATATATTCTTTAAATTTGTTTGATTTTTATTATTTATCCATTTCCCAGAGCCTAATATATTCTTTAAATTTTATTTAAGAAGGGGCTCGACTACTGAGGTCAATATGATTATGATTATATTTGTGTTGTTTATGAGAGGCTGGTTTTAGTGGACGCTGATTGTTAATTTTCATGTTTTATGTTGTTTACTGTTTACCACCAATTATTAAGGAAGTTGCATACTCTTTGACCTTTGTATGCTTCTATGTGTTGTTAAGTTGTTTTTATTGTCGACGAACAAGTGCATTAGTGTTGTTTCCATGGCGTATTTAATTACGTATATGTTGACATTGAGAGTTTTTGTTATTTGTTATCAGTGCTTATTTTACATATATTATTTGTTATCAATGCTTGGTTAAGTATAGGGCAAAATGGTTCCTTCATGTCTCCCCTTTTCTCTCACACACAAACTCTCTCCCCATTGCTTCGGAGAACATTAACTACGACTTTTGGTGAAGTGAAAGGTTCCAGAAAACATGATGATGGGGTGAATGGGTAAAATTTTTAAAAAGAGTTAAAATCAGTAATTTTTATGATTTGTAGGGGTAAGGGTAGAAATGTTGGGGTGTGGGTAAACTTTACCTCAACGGTTCGCAAACTTATGTGAGAAGCCCAGATTGATAATTGACCGTTGGAATATCTCTCTCATTCAGCAAATAATATTAAATTATTAAAATTTAACAAAATCAGCTCCTTCACACTCTCTATAAACTCTTCACAAATTCGACCGTTATAAACCTAAAATAATCTCTCTGTCTCTCCCTCTTCTCTTACAGAGAGATTCACCATTTTATTCAACAACTTCTTCTTCTTCTTCATCTTAATATTATTATTATTATTATATACTTTTTTTTTATCAAAGAAAAAATATCAGAAAAAAAATGGAGTCACCACAAGCTAAAAAATCAGGTCTAAACCTCCCAGCAGGGATGTCAACAATAACCTCCCTCCGTCTGGAAACGCTATCAACACCCCCTTCTTCTGCTTCGCCTCGTGCGATTTCAAACCTCTCATCAACCCCCTCTCCATCAAAATCCTCCAAGTGTAGTGACAGATTCATACCTTGCAGATCATCTTCAAGACTGCATACATTCGGATTAATCGATAATCCTTCACCGATTAAAGAAGGGAGTAATGAGGCTTATAATAGGTTGTTGAAATCTGAACTTTTTGGACCTGATTTTGCTTCTCCTTCTTCTTCTCCTGCAGGTTGTGGTGTTGGTTCGCCGTTGGTGAGTCCGAGTAAGAATATGTTGAGGTTTAAGACGGAGAGTTGTGGACCTTCTTCGCCTTTTTCGCCTTCAATATTTGGAAGAAATGATGGTTTTTGTAATGAGGGTTCTACTCCTCCTAAGCCTCCTAGGAAAGTTCCTAAGACACCCCACAAGGTAAGTTTTTATCTTTTTCTCTTTTACCGTTTTTATGTAAATATTTTGAACATGAAATTGTTTAATTTTTATTGTATTTGAGAATTGGGTTAGATAATATGTGACCTTGATTTGCAGGATTTGATTAGGTCTAAAGTGTATACTGATTTTGTAGTATATAGGTACATTTACACCTAAACCTTAAGATAGAGTCATAGCATAGCTCTTAGTGAGTGAAAATGCTCAATTTCCCTACGAAAGTGTATAAGGAAATGCTCAATTTCCACTCATGACGATCCTAGTTTTACGAATTTGTTGTGATTTTGAGGTAGATTCGAGCCGTGTCATTACATTGTAAGACTAGGGTTTTAAATAGAGGTCGCGGTAACAGTTACAATCATTAATATTGTGGAAAATTGCAGTCAAATGCAGCCGATGCGACCTGAGAATCTATGCCATTGCAATTTCGAAAACATAAGAAACTGTTATTTTGCTAACCTCTATTTAAAACCCTAGTTGTAGAAAATCCTAATCTGGTTATGAGTTGAATAAAGTTGAGTTATTCAACTCCAGATGTAAAAGAGTTTGTGCATGTACATTTCAAGTTCTAAAACCTTTGTAAGCTTAAGTATTTGAGAGGGTTTGTGTTAGATACAGTAGACAAAAAATTCTTAGAGCTAATAATGATTGTTGAATGTTGATTTTCTAAAATTGAACAATGCTGTGTGCAGGTTCTGGATGCTCCTTCACTTCAAGATGACTTTTACTTGAATCTTGTGGATTGGTCCTCACAAAATACTCTAGCAGTGGGACTTGGCACTTGTGTTTATCTCTGGAGTGCTTCAAACAGCAAAGTGAGTATGATTATGAACTTGCCAAGTGCCAACAATTTTACCATTCATGTACAATAAAAATGAACACATCTTTGTGTGACTTTCAGGTAACTAAGCTGTGTGACTTGGGGCCTTATGATGGTGTCTGTTCTGTTCAGTGGACCAAGGAGGGTTCCTTTATATCCATTGGTACAAATGGTGGTCAAGTTCAGGTGTGCCTTATTATCTTACTTTGATTTGGTTTTATGCATCCATGTATTTGATTTGATGATTGAGAATAACAGTAAGAGAACATTTTTGCCTTATCGTAACAGATTTGGGATGGTACTAAATGCAAGAAGGTCAGAACAATGGGAGGGCATCAAACAAGAACTGGTGTCTTGGCATGGAATTCTCGCATTTTGGCTTCAGGAAGCAGGGATAGGAACATACTTCAGCATGACATGAGGGTTCCAAGCGACTTTATTGGCAAGCTTGTCGGCCACAAGTCCGAGGTATAAAAACCATTTGACAAATACGCATTGAGCTAGCAATAATATTTTTTAAGGTAAATTGTATGTAAGTAGTGAAATTGATGGTAATTGTTATCCTTCAACTTGACAGGTTTGTGGATTGAAATGGTCCTGTGATGACAGAGAACTTGCTTCTGGTGGTAATGATAATCAGGTATGCCAACACACACAAAATTGCTTCATTCTTTCTAAACTTTTTGTTTATTATTTTTCTTGTGGTTTGATGCCATGTTTTATTGTATATATGAGCAGCTTTTGGTATGGAATCAGCACTCTCAGCAACCAACTTTGAGACTTACAGAGCACACTGCTGCTGTAAAGGCTATTGCTTGGTCACCTCATCAGAGCAACCTTCTCGTATCCGGAGGTGGAACTGCTGATCGGTGTATTCGATTCTGGAACACTACAAATGGCCATCAATTGAACTCTGTTGACACTGGAAGCCAGGTTTATTTTCTTACCTCATTTTTGTTCATACTATAACAAGTAATAAGAATCAATATTCAAACAAGATAGAGTATCTTATTAAATTATTTAATGCATAATCTTTCAGGTCTGTAACCTTGCTTGGAGTAAAAATGTAAATGAGCTAGTGAGTACACATGGTTACTCACAAAATCAAATCATGGTGTGGAAATATCCATCACTAGCAAAGGTATTTTACATTGAGAATTCTAGACATTTTAGACATATTCCAATTAGAAATGATTATCAAGTATAAAATTAAAATGTCTTAACCATATAGAATTTTATTTTCTTAATTAGGTTGCAACTCTAACCGGCCACAGCATGAGAGTACTATACCTTGCAATGTCTCCTGATGGTCAGGTACTAATGTCCACATAACAACATAATTCCTTTTATTATATCATAAACAAAAACAAATTGTCCCTTAATTTTTACATCAATTTTACTAAATATTACAATTGCAGACAATAGTTACTGGTGCTGGGGATGAGACTCTGCGGTTTTGGAATGTTTTCCCATCAATGAAAACACCTGTAAGTATTGTGACAAAATTTAAATTATTGCATATTATATTCCTAGTATTGCTTGAAAGGACTCTCCTAATTTTTCTGTTTACTTCATTTTAGGCCCCAGTTAAAGATACAGGCCTTTGGTCACTAGGCCGCACCCAAATCCGATGATCTATTAAGCAAGCATGGAAGGTGGAAGATGAGGAAAAGAAGTTGTTTGTACAATTTTATTTAGATAATTTACTATGTATATGGAATGACACATTGACACTGACTGTCATATATAACAACATACTGTATACCAAACACGGGCAACAAAACCTACAAATTGTAAAGCTTTTCGTATAGTTTCATCTTGTGTTGCAATAAATAAGTTTACATTTTCCCTGTTGAAACTGTTGCAGCATTTTTTGTACTTCATTCATTTTCTGAAACATATTTCTCTCTTCAAATTTCAATGAAGCAAAAAAGGTCAGAAGGGGAGGTTAGATGAGAAAAGTTTATGAAGCACTTGGCTATAATAATGGAAGGAAAAATAATACACGATGTGAAAATTTTATGAAACCATAGTAGCAAAAATTATCGGATAAAAAATGTGTTTAATGGGTGCACTCATACCGTCATTCAATAATAATTAAAATTTGCAGATTAGTCCTCACTAATCTGGGTCAAATTATTAGTCCATGCTTTATTATTTGTAAAATTACCATTTGGGTCCGGTATTTGTAGCTTTGAATTTCTATTTAGTCCTTTATTTCCCTTTAGTAATTTACATTTTGATTCCAATTTGGGTCTGGAATTTGCAGCTTGATATTTGTTCTATTGTTCAGGCTGGTTGTGAGTGGAGCATAGCATATTTAATGTCTTTTTCCAAGTGACATTTTGTTGTGTTTTGTTTTAGGTGTTTGGCGTGGTGTTGGTGTTTGAGTCAATGGTTTTTCTTGTTCTTGCGGTTCTAGCTGTTCTCTCTTGTGCTGCTCACTATTTGTTTTTGGTTTAAAATTCTGTATTGGTTTTTCGATGTATAGTTGTGCTGTGCTGTGCCGTCTATTTTATGTTTTTCCGTTGTAATTTCTTATGTAGTATGTTGGCTTGGGACCTTGGGTCTGTTAATTGTGAAATTTTATATTATCTTTTTGCTCTTGTCATTTCTTGTGCTAGCTTTATGATAATGACCAACATTGAGGGTGTTAAAGAGTCTAAAATTAGATAAGAGATGATATGAACAAGTATTGTTATGCTATTTACGGTTAGATTTTCATTATCAAGTCATCCATCGTTTAGATCTACACGTCAAACTTATAGTGTTGGACGCGAAGTAGTGTGTTAGAGTAACAAAAATACATAGCTCTATATTTGCCAAGAGGTTTAGAGTATGATCGGTACTATCAACAAATTCCCCTGTTAACATGTATTGTAAGTTCTATGAAGACTTTTAAATTTCAACAATTAATTACTTATTAAAATTACAAATGATTTCTTACCAGCCAAACCCTATTAATGTTATTAATCTAATCAAGAAAGTTCTAAAAAAAATCCTTATCATGCGTTTGGCCTAAACATTGATGTGTCAATTTGATGAAGTTTTTTTAGCATCTCTTCCCTAATCAGAAAGCAACATAATATATGTTTTACACTCTATGTCATTTAAAAAATATAACAAATGAATCATAAGACTGAAAATAATATATTTTAATTACATCAAAAAATACTTATAACCAAAGAGACAAGATGGTAACAGTTCAATTATGTTCTCTCTACGTATCAAACACTATCTTACTAAGCCATTTGGATTATGCACTCATTACTTTAGCAATTAGGAAACGGACTGCAGAGAGTGGTTAGGCTGGAATATGACTGGGTCTCTCCAGGGTAGGGTACCATGATGTACAGGTCACCCAGGTAGAATAAATTAAACCCTGAGCTACACAAAAAATGGGGTCAATCAAATTTCAATTGGTAATGTAAATAAATATTGAGTTTCAAGTTTTAAATCAATTTTCTTGTCAAAAAAAAAAGTTTTTGATCAATTTAATTTAAGGGGGTTAAATTGTATTTTTTAGAAGTAGGTTGTTTGGGGAAGGATATAGCCATTGTAGTAATATATACATAAGTTAATATGTAACATAACAACTAACATTTAATATTGGCCACTCTTCTTAAGAAAAATAAAAAATCAATAATGGCCACTAAAAAAATTAACAATTAATATTGGAGATTTATAAAAATAAAAATAAAAACTGTTACACTTTCTCTCAAAAAATATTTCGTCTTGGGGACTAACTCATTTCATCTCCTCTAGTTTCATTCTTTTCGGTTTCGCACATATTGTTAAGACAATTTTTAAAGTAGTCTAATAACTAGAAAGAAAGATGAATAAGTATTGAAGCGGGGTGTTTGATGTTCGACTATCAACCCCATATAATAATACTCCCTATGTTTCTAAATATAAACAAAAATGACTTTTTAGATACATTCATTTAATGATGTATGTGATTCATAATATTAGACTACATACATTATTAAATAAATGAACTTAAAAAGTCAATTTTTCTTTTATATTTAAAAGAAATAAAATGTTTCACTTGTATGTTGGATAATCAAAATATGTGCCATATATTCTTTAAAAACAATGTGGCATATATGTTAATTTAAAACGGGAAAAATTGAAATTTTAATTTATTCTTGAGTTATAAACATATTTTTAATTTTAATTTTTTGAAAGAATCGTAAATTATCGAGGTTTCTCTTACACAAAAAATATCTCATTTAGTTCGTTGTAGACATTAAATCTCTCTCTACCCTTTCCTTTCTCTGCCTTCTCTCTAAACAAACCACTCCACCGCCCTACCCTTTCCCCTCCGATCCAAACCAGAACCATCAAGATGTAGACCTTGCACGCGGTGGTGCGATGAGAGTCTTTCTTCTCTGCACCACCCTTTTCCTCCGCGCCTGATCATTCAGCGGATTTTCAGGACTTCTCGACATGTTCAACTCTGTTCGGTGGTTGAGACGAGGGTTCGCCGGTGCTACGCGAATGTTCTATGTTCGTTTTGTGCCTTAGGTTGTTTCATCATCCTCACCGCCGTTACAGATCTGTCCTCCGAGCTTTTTTGTGGTTGTCGTTGTTCCGTGTTTTCTGCTTTTCTTTTCTTTTTTGTTTTTTTTGTTTTGTTCTCAGGAAAAGGAAGCTGTGAAGCTGGTGTGGTTTGTTCCGGATCTCTAATTGCTGTTAATCTTAAATCTGGTTTTCCAGAGTTAAGATCAAGTTTCATTAGTTTTGTTCATCGGTGAGATCTGTTGGATGATTTCTGGATTCAACCTTCATCTGATGTGGCTTGAAAGGGCCAGGTGCGTAGACACATCGTGTTGATGGTAGTTGTCATTGGTCATACCTCAAGAACTTCATCCTCCGTTGTCGTTGTTTCGTGCACCGGCGACGGACTTTGTTCCAATGTTTGTTCTTTTTGGACTGCGATTGGATTGGTTTAGCCCGAAAGGGTGTTGACGCTTGCTAATGTTTTAGGGAGCTGCTGGACCTTGGATCGTTTCTGTGTTGGCAGACGATTCATAACCTACTTTAATACTCTGAACATTCACTATGCGTTTTTTTTTTTTTGCAATTCGGTTTCACATCCATACGTGGTTGTGCTGGATTGTCCGTGATAGTTTTGTTTAGAGTTGTTTTTTATACCACTTGTGTATTGATTTGTTGTATCACCCGTTTGGGTTTGTACTTGTGATTTCTGGGTCAGGTTCATGCCCCCTAGCTTGTACTTCCTTTTCATTTTATTTAACTTTCTTTCGCTTAAAAAAAAAAGAAGAAGCTATATATTATGATATAAAAAAAAAAAGACATTAAAATATGTTGGGCCTACACCGATTTTGTTTTATTCCGAAGTTAAAAATATGAACGTCATAATATTCATATGGAAACAATTCTTTTTTGTTGCATTAATGGCTATATTATTCCAAAAATTAAAAATATATTTTTAAACAAACATTTCAACGTCAACTATTAAACTAAAAATTCTATAAAAAAATTATCAAACTAAAATTTATAAATACCAATTAATAACGTTGTTTTTCATTTTCTTTTCTCCTTGCAAAAAAAAAAAACGAATATTCATTTGTAATAATTCAAGAAATTTGTATGGTGCACGTGCATATGATATGGTAGTATTTCGTTCAAGGTGCGGATAAGGATCCCTTAAGAGATGGAATATTCTTGGCTATGGCCATCAGTGTCTTCAAACCCACTTTGTCTTAGTCTTAGTCTACTTTTTATCATTTTACTACAAAAATAACAAGAGATCGTAGTCATCACAAACAACTCATATTAATGGTGGACCATACCCATGAGCTCATGTTGTTGATATATATGGATAAGATGTGATTTCAATTTTTGCTAGTCATTCATAATTCATTCTCACCAAATACATTGTGTGGCAATTATGACTCATTTGGTAACCCTCAATCATTATCTAATATCAAATACAAGAATATGATCATTTCTATGTATCAATTATTTTCATAAGTCTCATCCTATTTGATTACACAAATCATCAAAAGCAAACAAATAAATAGATGGTGATTTTAATATGGACCTCAAAGTTAACTTGATTGATATAACATGTTTTTACCAAAATTTGATACAACACTTTTTTAATTATTGTTAAAGAAAATATAACATTTTTAGCAAACTTATAACAACAATAATATAATATGTTGTTCCTGAACAATCTATAAAGTCTGCTATAAAATAAGGACCATAATAGTCCAAATAAAGTACCAAGAAAAAACAATCCAGCACATAGAAAGTACAATTTGGACCGAGCAAACATGAGCAACAACTTTTATAAATGTTTTGTCAAAAAAAAATTTCTATAAACAGAATGAAAGATGGTACAACAAGGAGATCAATTTCCTTTTTCCTATGTCATATTCTTTTGACAATTGTTACATACAAATGAAAAATGAATTGACAAAATTATAAAAAAAAATCAAAGAACAGCATAAGTTCCTGTTAGAGTAACCTTTATTGCATCAAATCATTTACAAAATACCAACCCAAATGAAATTAACGGTTGGCAAAGAATTTGGTGTGAGAATATTACATGAAATTGAATCAAAATGTACAAGTTTTTTGTTTTCTTCTTTTCCTGTTCAACAACACAAGTAAGTCCTTTTCTACACTTGAGTGGACACCCTTTCAGCTGAGGCTTCTGTAATCTTCGAAGTTCCTGTTCCACATTGATGCTTACCATGTTGCTTTATTTGGTGCTGAGACCAGTAAGCATGTGCTCCTAAAACTCTGTCCAATAGCTCCTGAGGTACTGGCTCTCCTCTCCTTTGTTGAGGGGAGATTTTTGCAGTGTGCACTAGTGTTTTCCATTTATCCTGCAAAGACAAACAATATCATGTTTGGTTAAACAGCTTAATTAAGCGCTTTATAGAACGAGTACTTAACATATAAGTGCTTATGTATAGATATTTATGTAACAAAAGATAAAATAAAGTCAAACTACCACGGCATAATGTTATACTATCGCTCGTAAAAGTCAAACACAATGATAACCACAAAACAGAAGTTCTAGTTGGACTGGTTGATCATATATCCTAGGTACCAAATATCAATTGAAAATTCTTTAGAATCAAACAAAACATTAAAATCAACAAATATGAACACAAGGGTTAAATCTACTTATATATGTTATCTTTCTAGTTAACCATGTAAAGTTAATCCCTTGAGTTAAAGGAAAAAAATTTACCTTTAAGTCTACATAAGTTCTATGATCTGCATTCTCAAAAGCTCGCAACTTAACATCACGCCACCTGCAGGACATAAATGTTATCAGCACGCCAGTTTTATAGTGTATCTGCAGGTAAAACTTATATTAATAAATAATAAAATCATACCTTCCGGTCCCAAGTTCTTCAACTGCATGAACAAGTGCTTCTACCTCAGTCACAGAGAATGGCCTCCGGGTTCTACGATTTGCAAACTCAGAGCGCTTGATTTTCTGACTCACAGGAATCACAGCTAATGCTTCGGTACTAGCCGGAAGTGCAACTATGGCTCTGGATTGATCTGGTGTTACTTTGTCAACTATAGTGTCAGTGGGAGAATAAGTAGAGTCATGATTATTTTCCACTAGGTTGCCTGGATTTATCGGCAAATAGGAGTCACGTATGGTATCGGTTATCGCTGAATCTAATGCGGGAGTTTCTGGCGACCTAATATTTATTAAATGATGATATTAGCTATAATGTCTCAAATAATAATAATACCAAAAATAATTAACTGAGTCATAAGCGGATTTTGTTAACAAGCACTATCATTTGAAAAGAAACTATGTTATAAAATTTAGCTCACCTGGTAGGTTCGGATGTTTCACATTGAGAAGAAGGGTCACCAACACAAGAAACAGGAGAAGCTATTAGAGAACTAGGCTCCAACATGAAGCTGAGGGTATCCAGATTCTCATTGCAAGATAAACCGGTCTGCTCAAGTGTTCTATTGTCATCTCCAATTTCTTCCCCCTGAAGAAGAACACCTACATGCATACTGCCTCCAATTATAGCCATCACTGCCTCCATGACCGTCCTCTACAAAAAATTGCAACAAAACACAATTCAAAGGTTAGATCCTTTACTTTCTTTTTAAAAATGACAGCAAATGTACGGATGAATCTTCGACAACAATAACAATTTTTGAAACCAATGTTTATACCTTTAGTGAACCAACAGTTGCAGATTCGGGAACCTCAATGTAAAGCTCGGGTATCCTGAATGATTTAATGCTAAACTTCACTGTTCACAAGGAATATACATCACATGAGTAACCATTTATTGTACTGAACAATCAAGATAAACAATGAAGGAATATCAGAAAGTTAGTTACCACGAGAATCCTGGGTTACTTGCAGTTTTGAAGAAGAGCTAGGTTTGTGTCCATCTGTTCCTTTCTCAGGCGAATTAGACACACTCTCGCTGCTGAATCCTCCATCAGAAGTTACCCCAGAAACCCGGTCAAAAAATTTCCTCTTAACATTAGTGTTGTGATGAGAACTGTCGGATTCGTTACACATCTTCCTCTTACGGTAAAGAGGTATTTCAAGATCTGCAAATTCAATATTACTTTCGGTTAAAAAAAACACAATCAAACTCAAAGACATAGTATGCACTTGGTTCTACACTTACCAGATCTAGAAAGTTCACAGTCCTTCAACTTTGGAGCAACGTTCCAGTATTTAGAAGACAGCAGATTCTTGATTCTGCGGTGTGCCATGCGTCGTGGAGACCTAAAAGCCTTCGACTTAGTACAAACCTTCGTGCACCTTAAAAAGTTTTCGTCATCATCTCTAAAATCTAACTTAATGCTATTCCCATTCTTGGTAAAGGTATCAGTGGGAAATGGCTTCCTATGAAGTGGATACTTTACATTAATTTTTGGGTCAACCGGAGCAGGAGACATATACAATTCCAACCGGTCCTTCAAACCACATTTATTGGATCTGAATCCTTTCTTTATTTTCCTGTTACAAGACTCCCTGAATTTTTCTGGTGTTTCTACTAATCTATTAGAATAAATCCTATCTTTATTATCTGATTCAACAGCTTCGATCTTCACATTAGCTTTTTCAGCTTTTTCCAATGAAAAATCAGTCTCGGTATGTACAAGAGGTTTCTGATCGAGGTTTTGTGAGGCTACCTCGGTTGTAAAAATACTTTCTCCAAAGCTTCCATGATGAATTCCCTCGGTTATTGATGGTTTAGCTTCATCTTGTCGATCTTGCACAATGACGCCTTCTCTAAAGGAATGCTGATTATTTCCTTCAGATGCATTGCTAGAAGCTGAACTTTCACTCTCCTCCAACAACTTGCCAGCTATAGATGCCAATATTTCAAAAGCACAAACTTGATTATCCTTAACCTTTTTGTTCAATGGACTCCTCCCCTGAACAATTATCAAACTTAAAGGGATTGACATAAAATTCAAAGCACGAAATGAAATGCATAACACAATTGCGAAGAATGCATCAAGCACTTACTCTTGCAGATCTAGGAGCTCTAGGAATAACCGGAACTTGAAAGCCATTGAATCCATGATTTGCCCTCTTCTTAAACACCATAATTTGAACATATATATACTCTTCAAATAATCAGACGCATCAATACACCAGATCCTCGTCACTGTCATAAGATTGAAGGAGATTAAAATCACGCTACCGCCGTAACATTCTCAACTATTTCAAATCAACGTTTATCATATAGTCAAACAGTTAATGATTCTTTACATCCAAGGAATGCAAGTTGAATAATCTAATCTTCAATTAAACCAGACGGTTACTTTTCGAATAAAAGCAAAAGGGAATATTCACAACATTAATTTGGCAACTAGCATTGAAGTACAAGATAAATAAATATGATTCAAAATCACAAAAACCAAGAAGAAAGACAGGCATCATCAGAGAAACCAAATCTGTCATAAAATCCATCAAATTGTAACAGTTGAATATAAATTCCCCACAAGTGAATACACAGGGAACAATTAAGATCAGATTAAAAGCAACTCAAAAAACTACCAACTAAACTCATGGATTTAATTTCATTAAACATGACGTAACAATAACAACATAAATTGGCTTGCAAAGGTTGAATCCAGATCACATAAAGTAACATAAACCAAAAATTGATCGCGTAAAAGATCGATTATGGATTCAGATGAATTCCATGGAATTTCAACAAACAATTCCAATTACATGGTAATTTAAGGAATCATCTTCAAATCCATGATCAAAATCAAAAAGAAAAACACACACCACAATGGATCATGAAAATCTACATCATCAAAACTTTAAGTAATTGTTGATTAGTGCTAATTGTTGAAGATCAACACAAAACAACCAAATTCATGATCATCAAAGTTCATCTGCTCCATAAACTGCATCACTTTTCTTTTTTTGCCAAATCAAACTAGTCCAAAAACCCCACCAAAAAAAAATCAATTTTTTTTCATTTTCATATTGAAACCAACGAAAAAACAGCTACATACGACAAAAACACCTTAACTTCCACGATCGGATCTCAATTCTCAATCCTCAACACAACCCCATATTTTTTTCACACAAAAAACAGAATCTTTACATCTTAAAACAAAAACCATTTTCACACGCTACCACAATTTCTTCATAATTCAACCAAAAGTCCACAGATTCAACAAAAATTCTTCACCATGATAAGATCGTAACAACAACATAACACAAAAAAACACCAAAACCCATAATTCAAACAAAAAAAAAACTCACCTTGTAAAAAAACAACATTCGAATTTCGAAGAACGATCCGAGGAATCAAATTCTGATCACGTAACGAAAATTCCGAGGTAACCCAATCAAAAGTGCAAAGTGTCGGAAAATGCTCGAGATTGAGATCTAAACACAAAAACCTTAAATTCTTGTCACTGTTTTTGTTCTTGAATAAAAATGCAAATATTTTTAATTATTATTTATTTAAATGAAATGTTTGTGATTGTGAAGAAAGATAGAATAGTAGATAGAAGAAAGAAGAGTTTAAGACACAAAAACAAAAACCCACACAATACCCACGAAATAGTAGCCTTAAACCCTTTATAGCTACGTTATTTTCACCACATAACTTGTTTAGTAGGTTAAAGTATTTGTGTTACCGGTTATTATAGGTTGTTTTTGTTCCACCAAAAACCTCTTTAGAACCCACCTAAATTCTTTCTTTCTTTCTTAACCCCTAACCCAACCCAAACCAAACCCATGTTAACCCCCTATGACACGTGGAAGAGAAGAGATGAGACAGAGATAGAGGAAACATTGAGATTTGGCTTTTTGTTTTATCTCTTTTTTATGGTCCATGTTTCTTTATCATTTATTTACACCTTTTTATTTAGTACATTTATTTTTCATTTTGATGAATGAATTTTGTGATTGTGGCTCAATTCATTTACTTGTCTTTTCAAATAACTTTTCCTTTTTTTCTATAGGTACAAGAATAATAAATTTTCCCTTTTGTTATTTATATTGCAATCCAATTTATTTATGTCTAACTTATATTAAATAAAATAATTTCTTAAAGGCAAAATGTATACAAAAAGTTTAATATTTTCTTTTGTCTCGAGTATAAGATAAAATTCTTTTTTCAGTTTTATTGAGCAAATAATATATCTATATAAATCAGATACATTATTTTCACAATAAACTTGAAAAATAATAATTTTCTTTTATGCTCGAGATTGAAAGGAGTATTAAGTTAATATTCTTTTTGTTAGTAAAAGAAATTTAATAGCAGTTTTGGTCCTTCTACTTTTAGTTGTTCATGAAATTGACTCCCTTATTTTAAAATTTATCAATTTTGGTCTCTTCATCAAATTCATGTATTAAAAATGGTGATGTGTCATATTTTAATGACGTAACATTCGATTTGATTTGATGATGTAAATTCATCCATGTGAATTAATTATTTATATGTCATTAATTAAATTATCAAATTGAATGATTCCTAAAGTTGAAATAAAGTTTTAGGAGGTTTTTTTTGATAAATTTATGAGTATTGATCATTCTAAGTCATCAAGTTGTGTCTCATGTCATATACAGATTCAAATTATTTATGTTTGAATTATATTAAAAGAAATTACTTAAATACAAAATGTATAAAAAAAGTTTAACACATAACCTTTTTCTTTAAGAAAACATTTCTTAATTAATTAAAAACATTGATTATTTTTTTATTTAATTTTTTAAAGGAGATTAGTTATTTCTTTTGTCGGGTAGTTTAGGGTTAGAATTCAATCTCAAGAAGACTTTTTTTTAAGAAATTTTTTCTTAATTAATTGAAAATATTGATTATATATTTCTTTTGTCGAGGTCGGGTAGTTTAGGGTTAAAATTTCACTCTTAAGATGAATAAATGGAGAATTTGGATATATAATGAAATGTTTCCTATCAATTGTGCTATGATCATCATGACATTAATTACTTGTTTCTAATAATGGATATATTATATATACATGTAAAAATGGTACTGAGATTTACGATCATTATCATAAACCATGCAATTAAATATTTAATATATTTGAGTATGGAAATTAGAGAATATTCCTCAAACATACTTATTTAATTCGTTAGAAAAACATATTGTTTTATTTATTTCAATTAAAGGATATATACATGTAAAAATGCTCGTAATATTTTCAATTATTATCATAAATTATTGGCAAATTCTGAACTACGAGGTTTTGATCCATCATGGGTATGTAGGCAAAGGATATTCGTCCTTCCAAATCAAACATAAATCACTACCAAAAAAAAAAAATATTGGCAAATAAAAATGTAATTTTTATTTTTACAAATATAATCTTTTTTTGCGGTGTCCGGAGTTCGAACTCAGGACCTTGCATATATTAAGCTCCAAGGACATTTTTACAAATATACTAATCATTTGTCAAATATAAGGAAAATCTCTAATAAAAAATAACCATTTTTATAATTTTAAGATCGGTTAATTATTTAAATTGATCATGTAATATATTTGAAGTTTAAAAAGTGAACACGTAAAAATAAAATTATAATCCTGTAATTTGAGATTCTTAATATTTTTGACCTTTTGTTTTTCCATGTTGATATAAAAAATAAAATCCAAAAAAGTTATCTATGAGCTGAATGTTTCCATGAGTTTTTGCAAGAATGTTTTGGAAATAAAAAAAAATCACGTAAAATTACAATTTTCTGACAAAGGGACAAATTAATTATAAATTTTTAAAGTGTCAAAAACTAAAAAAACGGAAATCAAGATCTAAAAATCAAATTTTTTGTTTTTTTTCCCAGACATTTCTATAAAAAAAAATACATAGAGGGGATCTAAAAGTTTCATAGTATTCCAACTACGCCTCAATTTATTTTGATTTGTCAACCAAAACGTGTAAAATTTCAATATTTTTTGAGTGACCATATACTCATGAGCTAAATTTTGTTTCTTAATTTGTAGGCATGGTTAGAACATCATAAGATTCATCCAACACTAAATTTTAGAGTTTTTAAACGAGGAACGAATTAATTATGAATTGTTTCTGAAATTCATAACTATGGGGATCAATAATTTAATAATTAATTTTTCTCTTGTTTGAAAAATTTAAAATTCAATGGTGGAGGTTCTTATGACGTTCTAATCATGCTAGATAAACTACGGAACAAAATTTGACTCGTGAGTATATGCTTACTCGGAACAAGATTGGAATTTTGCATGTTTTGGTTCAAAAATTAAAATAAATTGAGGCATAGTCGAAATGCAACGGAATTTTGCAGATCCTCTATATATATGTCCAACAAAAAACCAACTCAGTTTGATTTCAAGGTTGAGATTCTGTTTGTTTTGTTTTTTGATTTTTTTGCGCTTTAAAAATTCATAATTGTTTCGTTCCTAGTTGAAAAATTATAATTTTATGTCGAAAGTCATATTTTAACGTAATAAACATGCCTGCAAAAATCATGAAAATTTCAACCTCTATGTCACATTTTTTGACTTTATGCGTAGAAAGAAAAATGTGATATCAAAAATAGGAAGAATATCAAATTATAAGGTTATAATCTGTGTTTTTTTACAGGATCACTTTTCAAACTTCGCCTATAATATAGAGGCAATTCGAACAATAAACCCTTTTAAAATTATTTATTTAAAAAAAAAATCTCACGACCCAGCTGCTATTGAATCCACGTAAGGAGATGCTGATGAGGGTACAATAACAGAGAAGAGAAAATAATTAGCTCTGGTTCAAAGCTTGAATCATAATATCCTTCAGTCACTCCAGGTGAGAAGTTTGGCTAAGCCGGAAAGAGTTAGATCGTCTTTGAGATGAGATGCGGCAATGTCCTAATCAAAGCAGGCGCAAGGTCAATGATTTAGCTCAAATTATCTTATAATTTACATTTTGATATTCATAAAAATGGGTAAATAAAAATATAAAAAACTTTTCCACGCATAACATATGTCAAATATATACTTCTATGTGAACCCAAGGGCATATATCAACCACTTCATCAAACGACACCTAACTCATATTGCAACCTGGGTTTTTTTACAATGAATCAACTATCAACTAATATCATTAGACATACCTAGAACATATTTTGACTTGGATGACATACCACAACATCCAAACATCCAAACAATCTATACAATCCTTGTTTGAGTTCATTATCTTAATAATTAGACGAAACTAACTTATCAGTTCTGATAATCCTAATTATAATCAATTTTTATTAACCCCAAAATCAATTTCTATAACATTTAGAGTATTTATGTTTTACATCCTAAAAAACGATTTTTTTTTTGTGTCAAATAATCTAGTGACTAGAATTCACCATTTTTCAAAGTGAATAAGTGAGGTGTCCGGGGTTCGAACCCCGGCC
>Ga0315915_1002435_pt1 | contig 23483 bp, 6 predicted proteins | sample MpolbnodulesMG_FD_207738 | JGI IMG/M metagenome (GOLD analysis project Ga0315915, IMG submission 207738) | Medicago polymorpha root nodule microbial communities from Los Angeles, California, United States - branched nodules | ecosystem: Host-associated > Plants > Roots > Nodule | place: USA...
GGGGGGGGGGGCTATTGGCTACAATTTTTTTTAGGCCCGTCACATTTGGAGGCTCAACTCGGTTGAGCTATTTGCACCTCCTCAAGGACGGGTCTGTATATGTGTTTCCAAAAGAAAAAAACCACTTTTTCATAAAAATATATATTTACTGAAGGGTTAAATATGTTTTTGTTCCCTATCAAATTGAAAACTTCTAAGTCTAGTCCTTACTTAATTTTAATAGTATTTTTAGTCCTACAAAAAATATTTATATGTTATTTTAGTCCCTACTAATATAAAGTTTGTTTAATTATCTTTAAACCCTTAAATTTTTGAACGATTTTCTTGGACAAATTTAGAACATTACGAAAGTTTCATTTACTAAAATTTAGATTTTTTTTATCATGAAATGAATTAAATATGATTTTTTAACAAAAAAATTCAAGATAAAAGTAACAAAAATTTGGATGTAGAAATCAAATTTTGTGGAGTAACTTTTAATAATGTTCTTATCTCATCTGCAAAAAATTGTTAGAAAACTTGAGAGTTTAAACATAATTAAACAAATTTGAATTTAGTAGAGACTAAAGTTAAGTGCAATTTTTTTTTTATAGAAATTAAAAAACCTATTAAAATTAAATAAGGACTAATTTTTTTTTGAAAGAAGTAAGGACTAAACTTACAAAATCAAAATTTTATATATATCAAAAACAATTTTTTTTTGAGGGAATAGAGATAAAAAACATATTTGACCTTTTTATAGAATTATGTGTATTTTTTTAAAAAAATAATATGGAGCAGATTGCTTTCTTAGTATGGACACTTAAACAAAGCAAATTAAGGTTGAATTTGCAAGATTGCAAATTTCATGTCGGCATTGAATCTGATGTTTCTTAGTTCAGTAACATACTTTGGCTCGAATGTCATTTCAATGTTGTGTCAGTTGACTTGTGTGTACTAACAAAACCAATGTGAAAGTAAACAATATAAACCGTTTCACATTCAATCAAACACAATCAATCTATAACAACTTCAATCAAAGAACCACCAAAAAAAAATAATCTATAACAACTTCAGTCACAAACTTAAGATGAAACACAAACTACATTATATCGACATTGACTTATAGTAAATGATCATAGCATCTAATAACATACTGCATTAATCTGTATCAAAATATTTTTTCTAAAAAGGAAAATTGTTCATCAACCTATGTATCTGTCATCATCAAAAGGAGAAGGTTGTTGAAACCCAGTTGGTCCGGAAACAATGGCTCGTAATTATTTTGATGATAACAAAATATATTAGAGAACAATTTATCATCCGATGTTTGCTCAAACACGCAGATTAATGTCATAAAAAACAATTCACTGAATTTTACAAGATCATCCGATAGTGATTTGGCATCAAGTGTTGAAATCCATATGGTACATCAAGTTCTGCTCACTAATTGGCATCTTGCATCTGGTACCTCAAGTGCACATCATCAATATTAGTGAGTTTCAGAACTACTATTACTATCCAAAGTTAAAAGGTTTTTCAAATATTTATGAGTTACTGTAAAAGATTACAAGGGCTTAATTGAACAAAAAGATTTATAAAACACAATTCAAATCGTCGATTTATTGAGGATTTTACAACGTTGAATTTCAATGTTGTGTGTACCATGTAACACAACTAACTTTACCAATAAAATAACAATGTTAACCGTTTCACATTCATTCTCACATCCATCTATGACAATTCCAGTCACAAACTTAAGGTGAAATCAATCAACATAATGCAACCTTGAATTATAAATGACCATGAGATTATAAAGTAATGTATAAATTGCATATCATATTCTATGCTTTCTGTGGGATTTGGAACTTTCAATTCTTCACATGAATCACATGGAAGTTGAATATTACACAACAACAAAAAAATAGATAAACAAGAGTGGTACACCTTATACATTTAATCCCATGCAAAGAATAAATTATCTATAAGAAAATTTTCTATATATAACTTAACAAAATCAGAATTATTGAGTTACTACTTTCTTCACTTGATAAAAATTTGAAACTTGACTGATTCTTGGCGTGTGTATATTATATAATAAGAATGAATCAATCTTTTTGTTAAGAGTGGCTCTGAATTCGTTTCCCTTTGTTTCTCTACTTCTGGAATTACGATTTCTAGATAAGCCACTCTTTCTTACCGCTGCACAGTTTCATGAGTTTGTCATCTTGATCCTGAGTTGGATGGTTGCCACAGCTTTTTCTGGCATACCAATATCTTCTCTTTCTCAACACCAAACTCGGTATTTTCTTTGTGACATATCCATCTCATACCCTTCGCAATAGTTGCGATGGCATCTGCAAAATAACTTGACTCTCGGATTATAGCGTGCCCGCCTGGTCGCAAAATCCGGTCCATTTCCAACATTACATACTTCATTTCACATCTGCAGAGTAACAGCCATCGTTAGAGCGATCTCACAACGAGTGCGTTTTGAAAATCTTATTTAGGCCAAGTTTGGATAAACAGCCTAATTAAGCACTTATAGCATAAGATTTTATCATATAAGTGCTTATGTATAAGCTCTTTCTATTATAAAAGATAAAATAAAGTCAACTTGTTTACATATGCTATAATAGAGAGCTTATAGAAATAAACTAAAAACAACTTATTGACATGTTATAAGTTGTTTCGAAAAGCTCTCTCAAACAGTCTTGCAAGTGTTTTTGCCAGTAGATAAGCTCAAACAAGCCAATCCAAACAGCCCCTTATCTTATAACAAAAGCAACTGTGAAAGGGTTCAACAGAACTTATAAAATTAACTTGTGATTTGATAAGCTGTTTTCAGCATGCTCCTCGTGATAGTTTAAGAAAATAACGTATAACCTATACATTGGAACAGTTTGACCATCTTATTATAAGTGTTTATATTATTAATACTTATTTAAGAAGTGATTAATTAAGCTGTCAAAATCGAAGTATTGATTTAGTGCATATTCACCTGTGGCTTTCAGCAGTGAAGAAGCCATCAGCATGAAGTAGGTCATAGGTTCTAGGATATGTTGAAAAAGCTTCACACCTAATAGCACAAAACATCATGAAATTCAGATCATTACCAAAGAAAACCATATGATATAACACAAAAACATTCATAAACACATAACCTTATGGTTCATATTTAGACTTTCAAACATACCAGTCATGGAAGGTACCGATAAGGCCTCGATCGAAAACTACAGGGAGTGTATTAGGACCATAAGATGAAACAACATTCATAACCCACAAAGGATCATTGATCAAGGAAGCAGCGAAACCTCCATAAGCTGTATTCATATCCATCACATTTCTTATCTTGTTTGTGCCAAGATCAGGCAACAACTTCTTGTAGTGCTGAGTGCGCTTTTTCCACTTACTGTTATCATGACTGAAAGTACTAGAACTAGAACCTTGAACAAGTGAAATCCTTTCAGGTGCAACATTCAACCTTTGAGGCCATTTTGGCATGTACGTGAGGCCTGATTTCTTGTACTTTTCCATTGGAACAACAAAACAAGCGCGAAGCGGAGTGTACCATGCAGAATCTGGTTCGAGACTGTCGTCACATTTTGGAGGATAGGTGTCTCTAGAAAGCTTATCGTAGCAAGCGTTATCTTTGGCCTTTTGCCATACATAAATGTCATCCTTCTTGTTGTATAATTTGAAGCACATTGATGTGAGCAAATCTTGTAGCTTTTCATAATCTGATCTTTGCTCTTCCACCGTTGTGTTCCATCCGCGCCACCTACGCTCATAGTTGACTGGTGGACCGGACAAAACCCAAAATCCTCCGGGACGAAGAATTCGGTGAATTTCTTGGAGATAAATTCCACCTAAAAGCATAAGATATGAATATTCCCATCAGTTAATGGATGAAAATTTCGACTGAACTTATATCAGCTCGAAACAAGACAGTTTATGAAAATTACTTATAACTCAGATGAATGAAACTGTTTTATTATGCTGGTAAAGTTCATGAAAACATTGCATAAACAGAAAGAAAAAAGAATCTGTTTTAAGAGCTGAAAAATTTAAAATGCATTGAAGAATTACCAAATTCTGTCCATGGGATAAGGCATCTAGAGCAATGAGCCATATCAAAAGAGTTTGAAGGGAAAGGAAGTCTTTGTGTAGAGATGACACCAAGAATTGCTGGTATACCGCGCTCCAGAGCAAATTGAACCTGAGCTTCATGGTTATCTCTTGGCGCAAGAGAAATTGTTAGAACGCCACGATCCAACAAGTCACCACCCCAGCTAGCAACCTAACATATATGAGTTAAGTGGATATCAATTGACAGATACACCATACACAACATTGACACTAACACGTAGGCACCAATAATAATTCAAAAAATAAAATAAAATGAAAGTGACCGATTTTAACTAGATGTGTCGGTGTTAGACACCAAACACGCAAGTATGATGACTGCTACATAGTGTAATTAATGTTTAAGGAGTGTGGAGAATTTCAATTCGCATAGCCATTGAAACTAAATAACTATCCAAAAGTAAAAAGAAAGATAAACTCACCCCACAACCAGTATCAATTGCAGTTCTAACTGACCCATCTTTGATTCCTGGGATCAGATCTTGCATTAAATCAACATATTCACCAACACCATTAGGAAACATAGTACCTCCACCAGGAAATTGAAATTTCTCTCCTTCCTTTATCAACCAATGCTGATTAGACTTCTGTTTGTTAATCCAATCATATGGCACATTCCTGTCATTTATTCAAGTAACACAAATTTAAAAAATTGAACAACAATGTCTATATCAATGTCGCAAGCAACTTAAAATCAATTCAAACTATGAATATTTTAACTTATAAACCATATATTACATACCTGTACCAACATTCATCTCTACTCTTTGGCCATCTGATTGGAGGCTTGTAACCAGGTGGAGGAGGAACTAAGCATTCTTTCCTCTCAAAAATTGGAGGGCAATGGCGTTCCAACAAAGTAAGTCTATAGGTACCATACTTTCTCCATCTCTGTAAAATCATCCATGCTCAAAACTCAATCAACAAAATAATGAAATTTTCTTCTATAAAAGAATCCAAACATCAAAATTTTTGTAGAAAACCAGTAGTATTAATTAATACCTTTGGATCTGTGCATGGAGTATAGTCTTGATAATCATTGCTGCACTCAGGGAAACTAAAGGGCTTAATTTGCAAAGAACCTGAGGATTGCTTAGGTGAATCAAGTGATTTCTGAATGGTGTTAATAACATCAACACCATTGTTTCCAGATTTAAAGACTCCACCAAGGTAGAAAGAAAAACCACACAGAACAATGATAGTGATCGCCGCAGTCAGAGATCGGTTCTTGTTCGGCTGGTGGATCAGTTTTCCATCCTTATGCTTCATGATCCTAGATTTTTATTCCACTAACAATCTGCACAAAAAGAACAACTAAACTTCAGTATAATTCAACTATACTAATGCCACTTCCTCCACAAACATATCATTCCTCAATCATAGTAATCACTAATGAAAAAATCACTCTAACAAACAAAGAACCAAAATCTAGAATTATGGTCTCATTCACTTTGATAAAACAACTTGATCTGAATTTACACTAAGGTTTTAAAAAGAGATCTGTGCTGCAACATCAAGAATTATGTATCTATGTAACACGCGACCGTAATTAAAACTGCAATTACCCAATTCGACACAATATCAAAGATCGCAGCACAACCACGACATAAATTTTTTCGATTGCCACAACCTCTAAGAAGGATAATACTATAAAAACTATTCAGATCAGACCAATGTGAAAAGGAACAAGAACCAAGGAAATAGTACTAAAGAACAACAACAAAGGAGGTGAATTAATTGCAACAACAAGAAGAACACACACAACAATACTGAAAACAACTAGCACTGTTCCCCAACCAGATCAATGTGACAGACATAACACAAATACCAATGACAGATCCAATTTAAGGAAAGCGAAAACAAAAAATAAGGTCATCAATGATTAATTCCAGCTAATGAATAAAACCACACCACCGACCATTAAAACAACATGGGAGAAAGTGAGAAAGTAAGGTAAATAAATGAATGAAATCTGATTCAATAAATATAATAACTACCGACATAATCAAAATTCAAAACCAGCTACTTGACATTTGATGTCACATAATTGCTTTTATTATGTTCACATGACATTGGGACCCATTTAGGACATAGCCCCCATCACTGACTCAACAAAAAATAAGCATAATGTAAAGCTGGATCTCACACTATGTTGTACAATATTCCTATACACAAATAAGGTAAATCGTATCACGTAATTATCAACATTTCTTGACACGTACGAAAAGTTTCTATCATGAGTTTTTTTTTTTGTCAGTGGTTTCTGATCTACTGTTTTCTGTTCAGAATTCAGAACTATGGACACAAATGGTTACTAACTGAAAAAACCAAACAGGATTCCAACAAATGAAGAAACAGTGGCAATGCTTTTTTTTTCTGGTTTTTCCAATCTAATTGGTTATAATTTAGAAAACAGAGATATCAGAGAAAAAAGAAAGGATCTTTTTCAATAATCTTGGAACCCCACTTTGAGTTTAGATTGTATAATTGTGAAAAGGTTAAAAGGGTGTCAGAAAAACATGATGAACTCATCAAAATAAATGTTTATGAGATCCAAAAATACTAAAAAGAAACAGAAAAAACAGGGGAAAACAGAGATAATAGCTTTCTAAATCCAAATGGATCTGTTAGAAGAAGAGAAATTACATAAATATGAATCAGGATAATAATTAAGATAAAACAGCAATGAAAGAAAGATAAAAAAGAATGAATGAAAATGGTACAAACCCTTGTTTTGTTCTGTGTGTATCAATGGTGTTTGAATGTGGAAAAAACAGGGGAATGGTGGAAAGTGAGAAGAAGAGGAAGAAGAAATGAAATGAACCAATGAAAGAAATAAGTGAGATTTGTTTGTGTGTGAGGCTAAAGTAAAGGAAGCTAAACCATTTATATAAACTATTTTTGCTCTGCCATGTGCCTTGCTGTCCCTTCTTTTTGTTCAATCTTCAACTTCCTTCCACTTTCATTTCCATCTCTCCAAATTTCACATTATTTACAAATATTTACACACATAAGGAAATATATTAATTACTCAATACTAAAAGGAGCCAATAGTATTTAACTTCTAAATAAGTATAAGTATTCTTATAGATAACTCCAAAAGTAAAAAAATAAAATAAAATAACTCCAAAAGTTTAGTTTAGTGATAAAAAAAACATGCATCGGACTTGGACATCCAGTGTGAACTCATGGAATTGCCGTGTTATTTTTTTTGTCAACCCTCCGATTATCAGATAAAAAACACATGTAGGTTTGTGTACTTTGTGAACACGAGTTCAAAGTAACTAAAACATATTAGGTATTTCATTAGGATTCATTAGACGTGATTGTAAAACTAGTTTAACTCATTGACATTTGTACAACTATTTTTTGACAATTTTTTAATATTTTTCTCTCTCATATTTCCATCATATGTTTTCTTTCTCTTCTCTCTCTTGTTGCTGACCAATAGCAAAAAAGAGAAAGAAAATTGTCATCAAATAGTTATGCAAATATTATTACTCTATCAAATAACATAAAATTTGTCTGAAATAAATAATTAATAATGCATTAAATTGGTGTGTCTCAAAAGAGGAGAATTGCTCATGTCACTTTTGATTTTGCTCATTCCCTTAATTCAACGTGAGTTAACTCACGTTTGATATTTTTCAGCGTGAGTTAACAATTAAGGGAATGATCAAAATCAGAAGTGAGAAGAGCAATTTTCTCGAAAGAGGGATGAAATAAGATAGACCGACACTAATAGGCGAGACCGACACTAATCTACAATCTAGCCTACGTGAAGCTAAGGTAAATACCATCTTTTTTAAAAAAATATCTAAAATTAAGGTTTTTTAGAATACTATTTAGCTAAAAAGCTCTGGTTCAGGCCTACCCGGTTGGTCAATTTGAGCAAATAAATACTTTTATTATTATAATTATTTTGATTTTGATTATTATATTTAATTTTCTAGTTTGTCTTAAAAAGTGAGACTCTTTAAAATATAATTGAAATATGATATCATATTAAATAAGACTCTTTTAAATATTCTGTTAAATCTAAAAGGAGAACACTTGATCTCAATGACATATTAGCCCATTAGTCAATTTAAAAATATTTCAACTTAATTGAAGACCTTAATACGAAGTAGACTTTTAAAAAATGTTCAATTCAAGCTAAAAAATAAGTACACAATAGATAATTAGTCATGTTTAAGTCTTATTTTTTGATCAATTTAGATTTGGGTCATACATATTTTTTGGTCAAGTAGTTTAATGGTTAGATTCACACAAATTATATGTGGAGAAGTGGAAAATCTGAAGTTCGAACTCCGACCCTTGCACACAATATCCATGGTTGCTACCAATTAAACTACACTTACGGGACATAGTCTTACACATTTTATTTCGGTCTTCTGTGTGAAAATTCATTATTTAAAAGAAGCAACTCCTAATTTTTCTTGAACAAAAAAAAATTATTTTTAATTGTTGATGAAGATATCCAAGAAGCTCAAGAACAACAAGAGAGTGTGATAACTAGAAGTAAATGTAAGAGACTAAAAATGGAGATGGAAGAAAATATTACTCTCTTCGTCTTAAATTGTTATGACGTTGATTTCACACATATTAAGAAATGTAATTAATTTTGTTTGGGAAAGAGATATTATGAGTTGTTTTACAAAATTGTCCTTAATAAATGATATGGGAAAGATAAATGAATGACTTGGAAGGAGAGAACGTAATAAATAGTTAAAGATATAATATGAAAAGTAACATTACTCCTTAATTAGTATTGTAAAACGACATACAATTTGAGACAATTTTTTTTCCAAATCGACATACAATTTGGGACGGAGGGAGTACTACTTTGTTGAGTTTGAAACTTTGTCGGAAAGACAAATTATTTCAAGTGATGCTTGTTTCTACTTCATCCGTCGCAAATTATATGACATTTCACACAAATTAAAAAATGTAATTAATGTTGTATGAAAAAGATAAATTATTAGTAATTTTAGAAAATTATTCTTTATTAATGGTATATGAAAGATAAAGTAAAGAATTTAAACAAGTTAGAGTAGTAAATAGTTGAGAGTAATAGAAAAAATAATATTAAATGTTCATTAGTATCGTACAACGACTTATAATTTAGGATAAATTTTTTCTCTAAAACGATTTAAAATTTAGGACGGTGGGAGAAGTATAACACAAATGTTGAAAATTAACTTTTTTATATCTTTAAGTTGGCTCATTTTGTAATTGTCACAATTTAGTTTTCTTTAAAAGTCTATGAGGCATTGAATTTATTGGAAAAAAAAAGAGTGTATACAAATATATAAAAAATTATGGGTTAATATGCCTTTACCCCTTGTAATATAGGTCATTTCTGGTTTTCCTCCCTGTAATTTTTGTTTTGTTTTACCTCCTGTAAAATATTTTTGTTTTGATTTAACCCCCTAATAGGCCAAACAAAAACGAAAATTTCTTGAAAAAATAAAATAAAATTGGTTTTTGTTTGGCCTATTACGGAGGTAAATCAAAACAAAAATATTTTACAGAGGGCTAAATCAAAACAAAAATTTTACAGGAGGAAAACCGGAAATGACCTATATTACAGGAGGTAAAGACCTATTAACCCAAAAATTATTAATGGATTAAAATAAAAGGTTTAATATGAAGAAAAAAAACGCCAAAAATCTACTAATTTTAAAATGATACTAAAAGAACGAGGGAGTATCATGGTAAACTTCACATGATTTTGTTTGTCATTTTCATTATCCACAAAATACATTTTGATGTACCATACCTTAGATTTTTTTTTTTTTTTAAGGGAATACCTTAGATATTTGTTTTATATATCAGATAGACCATCTCTCTCTATTTCAATTGGCTATTTCACCTGTTGGCTACATGTGTAAGAAAAACTATCTCTCTTTGATTGCCGGCTAATTTTTTTTGTGTGACTCTGATTTTTTTGAAAAAAAGTTATATTAATCTAAAGTTCGATTGAAAGGTAAATATAATTTGGTCGATAATCGTTTTACTCAAAAATTATACTTGATTTCGAACAATTCAATCTTAAAAGAAGTCATATTTATCACTTTTATTGTATATTGTTTTTTCTTAAATTTTACGAGCATTTTATAAAAAAAGACTTAGAAAGCTTTGAATGAAATGATTTTTTTTTGAAAGATGAATGAAATGATCATTTGAGAAATATATTTTTAATTTTAAAAATTTGAATGAATTATTTTACAAATTATTTTACATTTGTGATCAAATTATCATTTATATCAAAATTTGGAATTATTATTGATACGAATCATTTTTATTTTCTTTTTCTGTCAAAGAAACGTATTGCTCATTTTGTAAGCTATGAATTAAATATGCTCTTTTTGATTGAATATGTTAATGATGGCATGTTCACAAAAAATAAGTTGATATAAAAGAGTTGTTATGCTATTGAGATCTAAATCATGATTAATATCTGAATAATTAACATGTAACGGCGACCACAAGAAACATGTATAGACTTTACATGAAATTTCCTAGATGCGTCAATATATTAATCAAATTCATGAAAGATAAGTGATGCCTTCATGCTTGTCATGATAACAACCATCTAAAACTATTTCCATCATTATTTGATTCGGTTGTATTGCATAATTAAAAGTTGGTGAACACTTGATACAAGACACATTTTAGAGCTTATAATTTATAGCTCTAAGCTTGTATGAGTAATTTATATCATCAATATTATTCATATATTTAATATAAAAATGTATTTTTAGATCATTACTTTTATGAGTAATTTTTATAAATTTAAAAATTTTTAAAAAAATTTCCTTCAAATTATTTGACATAATAAAATTATTGAAATACAAAGCTTATATTGATTGATGGATACTTTAGGACAGACATCAATAAATTGACTGAAAGTAAGCTATATTCTGCTTATATTTAATTTAAGAAGAAAAAAAATATATTCAAGATGGCAGGGAGTATCAAAATATTGTAATGGTAAAGAAAAGACAATGTACACAACAACATACAATGGTGGTGCATACTATAAATAGTTTGATCTTCGAGTCAATGAGCATTTGAGAGTGGAAGAGAGTTTTGAATCAATATTATAGCCACTAATTCTAATGCTCTAGTGGCTCGAGCTAGAATTTTCAAATGTGATTTAGAGCTTCATTATTTGTCTTAAATGCAAAGATAAGTGTAGTGTTGATAATTTGGTTATTAGAGATTCTCAGGGCCATTTGGTAAATGCAATGACACAAGTTGTAAATTTTACTCTGCTTGTAAGGGAAATTGAAGTTTGGAGTCTTCTCTTAGCTTTGAATGGAGGGTGGAGATGGGACTGTAAAATGTTATTTTTGAGCTTGATTATCTTAATTTTATGGATAGTATTAGCAGTAATGAAGAGGTTAAGATCATCTTCATTTGACAACATTTTTATTTCTTTCATTTAGAAAAAGAAAGACAATTTTTTTTTTTGAAAAACATTATAAAATAGTGGTTAATAATGATAGAACCCACTTAATAAAAGTGTCATTGTTTATTTTTGTGTGTATCTCTCTTGATGACATCCTCAATTTATTTCGATAAATAAAAAAGATCCTACCTTCGTGAATGTTAGAGAGTTTAGTCTAATTATTTAGGAGTGCACATAGATCCTTAACATGAATATTGGTTATCTAGTTAGGTTTTGTTATGCGACATGGTAATATGACTGATCACCATTTGATAAGGATGTCTAAATTCTTATGTTATCGTCGTGATCCGAACTATGTCCCTATTTGTATAACTGATGTCTTTTACAATGAAATGCAATACGTTTTTCCCTTAACAAAAAGTTATAAAATTATTAGGACTTAATCAACAGTGGATATGAGGCAGCGACCAAGGTTGAAGCATATGGCGGAGAACGATGGTAGAACATAGATGAGAGATGACATGTCTGATACTCTGATTCTTAAGTCAATATTTATCGAATAAAATGGATGGGTTATCTGAAAAAAGATTGTGTACATTTCTTTTTGGACGAGGCGTGTCCTTTTATAAGTGAGGTTTCAGATGAATTTGGGTAAATTTCATTGAAGAAATCTCGACATAATCTACTAATCACTGTGTGATATTGATCATGTGGTGTTTGTTAGTTAAGAACGTTCGCTGGTGTGGACTTGTTAGCGACGACGACTTGAGAGGTTTTAACGGTTATGGCGGCGCCACTTCCTTAAGGGTCCGTTTGGTGCACATGATAGGATAAAGAAAGGATATGATAAAGAACTGAATAATGACTGGATATGATAGTAACAAGATAAACACTTATCATATCACATGTTTGGTTAACACATGATAAGAAAGATGATAACATTATTTAATCCTATCATGTGTTTGGTGCACACTTGATATTGACATGATAAGATATATATTATACTTAAATGATAAAATTACTCTAAAAAAAGTAATAAAATTATCTTTAGATTTTTTTTAAAATTAAATTTAATATTTTTTAATAGTATATAAGAAATCAAATAAAATAGGGCTGTGAATTGTCGTCTTCTTCAAATACGACCCACCATAGTAGCAACCGTTTTCGAAAACTCCATTCCATGGTATCAATTGTAACAAGAAATTGAAGGAACACCATACACAGTAGCAATTTTAGAAGGAACAACTAAATCTAGAGCTACATAAATTAAAGAATAAATAAGTAACAAGAAGGCATGGTCTCGATTTGGTTCTGAACATAATCGAAGCACAAAAAGAAAGAAAAAGATTAGTAAAAAATTTGAAACAAAAAAAGAGATCGAAGCACACAAATAAAGTGAATCATTAAAATGAAATGCACAGGAAAAAATTACTAGGCAATAGAACAACTGTTGTTGCAGAGGATAGGAAAGAAGAAACATAGACAAAAGGAAAGGAAAAGAAAAAAACGGTGGAGTAGAATAGCGTAGGGTAGGAGTCGAAGAAGGGTTTTCTATCGGTGCACCAAACAACGGATTGAGACATGATTAAATATTCTAATCATATCATGTCTCCTTATCATGCGCATCAAACAGGCTCTAAAAGAAAAAAGTTATGGCGGCGCCACTCAACATGAACCCCAAACTTCAATCTATTTTACGTCTAAACTCAATCCAAAACAAGAGTAAAAATAAACAAGAACTTAAAATATTTTTTTCCAATATTTCCTGAACTAAAATCATAAAATGGTTATTGTGATTTTTTTATTAGGGGATCAAACAACTTCCCCACTAACAATTGGAGCGTTCAAATCTAAATTGAATTAAAATAAGTCGCAAATCAATCAAAAAAAATAATAATTGCATGAAACTTAATATTATTATATACATTTGGATAGTCTTCGTGAACTTAGCTCAGTTGGTAGAGACAACACATAATATATGCAAGGTTCAGGGTTCGAACCCCGACCACCATTAAAAAGATATGCATTTGGATATCATTTTATGAAAATTGTTCGGATTTGATCGAATTTCGAATCACTTTTTCAAAACAAACTAAACCACATAAATAACTTTCAAAAGTTATTTATTTTTTTATTAGTATAATATATTGCATTAATCTCTATTGTTGGTTGGTTTTAAATATTTTGCATTCTATTTAGGAAATTGATGCTCAAGTGTTCTCTCTTTTGCATTATATTTTTAAAGCATTTGCTTCTCCTGATCCCCATCGTATTCAACCGCCTGTGCGTGTTGTCACTTGAATTCGACCTAACTTTGGCTCAGTGTCTCTTAACGTAGATGACAACGTTTTCCTCGAATTTAATTTGGGTGATTTTGGTAGTCTTATATGTGATCGTACAAGGTCTTTTCTGCATGAGTTTCTTGGCAACATCAATAGACCCTACATTCTGCATGCTGAGATCTTGGTTTTGTACCATGGTTTCAAGTTGGGTTGGGATTCTGATTATAAGCAAGTGTTGTGTCTCTCATACTCAAATATTGTGGTTGACCATATTCAGAAAGGTTTGAATGTGTTTCACAAATATGGAAATTTGATATGAATTGTCAATTTATAGCTTATGCTTATAGATTGAGTGGTTAATTTGCAACACACTTTGCGTAAGGGTAATGTTGCAGTTGACTTTCTATGTAAGAAGGGTGCTCTGAGTGACATTGACTTTGTTGTCCTCCATGAAGCCTCTCTGACATGTCATCTATTCTCTTAGTGGTGTCATGGACGTTGAGTTTGTTCGACTCTAGTTAGGGTCTCTTCTTTATTTTCTTTTCTTTCTTTTTTCATTTCCCCTTTATTACCAAAAAAGCATAATAAATCATTTTCGTTCCGTAATATTAATTTCTAATATATTTTATATTATATTTTCTATTGAACTTATTATTTTACCATATTTATGTAATGTTAATATAAAAAATTAGCATTGTATTTTAATTATTCAAAAACTGATCCAAATAAAATCGTATTTAATTGGACCTGATCAATTTTTTTAAAAAAATCATCCAAACTAAATCAAATCGTAGGTTATTTTTATTTTGAATATGATAGCTTTTGTACTTCAAAATCGATTCAACCGGCATCTTAAACACCCTTGCTAACAATATCGATATTTGTGAATAATGGCATAAACGAGGACAAAATAGAGCAGGGTGACCTTCATAACACAGCCACGTTGTTACATTTGTTATTTTTCTAATAAGCTACTATTTTTGGTCAAATAGTCTAACAACTATAATTCTTTTTTTAAGTGAATAAATAGGGGTGTTTGAACCTCGATCCTCTACATATAATAATGTATTACACCTGTCAACTGAATTATGCTACATTTGTTAATTTAATGTGATCGTAAAAAAAGAATTTGCTAAGTTAACGTATAACGTCCCTTAAAAAATATTATTATGTAATGTATAATGTACTTACTGTATGGTGTATATAATATAGTATACTTTTATTTATCCCTGTCCCTGACGGTGCTACTTGTTTAGTGGTGTGCTACTTGTTGAAGTTGTTAAGAATTGTGTGATGCTCATGTTAATGCTATACAATAATTTATATTTATTAGGAATTCTTTAATCATTGTGGTTACAGTAAAATTCAATTCGCTTTTAAGTGAATAATGTACTTTAAGGATAAAACAATTCAATTGTTACTGAAAAAACAATAAATAATTATGTATACATACATGATAATCCTGTCTTCTCGAGGCATGCATAAATGTGGATAAATTATAGCATTTTCATCTTTACACCTTGTACTTTTTGTTATGTTCCTAAGAACATGGTGTTTTCTAATGTATTTCAGGTTCCCCAGACATTGCAGTTTGTATTTTATGAATTGTTTTGATACATATTATATCGCCCTCAGTCAGTCGGTCACTTTGTACATGATTTTTCAAAGAGCAATAGCTTATTACATTCATTTTTCAAAGATTGTTGATATTGACTTTGCTGAATTATTATTGCATGTTTCTTTTTTCATGTTCTTCCCCTTTGTTAACGGTCAACACCGACATTGTCATCACATTTTTATATATTATTCTTGTTTAGATGCTTTTTTTTAAGGATAGATGATTTTTTTTAAAAGGCAAAAAAATATCATAATTAAAAGTTAATACTAACTATCAAAGCACAAGTTTAAAGAAATACAAAATTGTTTGGTGTTGTTGAAATGCATTTTTAGTCTAGTTGCAACAATGGGTTAAAGGTTCATGACCATTAAGAGATTTGGACACCTCCACCATCGACTCTAATCAGGGCTATGATACTACTTGTTGGGGAGTCTAGGGAGCGCCGAGAGCGGCAATGGGCTAAACATCCAAGACCACCAAGAGACTTAGACACCACATCTCCATCCAAAACTTTAAGGCATTAGGTATATATGTTCTCTCTCTTATATATTCAACATTTCCTCCATTTCTAGTCGACGTGGGACATAATCAATCACATTTGATATTCAACAGTATGCTAGTTTTTGTATATAAAAATAAAAATAACGAATCTACTGAGACCGTGCTTAGTTGATTTAAATTCGTAACGACAAATTTTCTAAACAAAGTGTTATGAAAGTGTTTTGATGGCGTGAATCAAAGTAAAATTGAACCAATATAGATAAAGTTGCGCTAGGATTGTATTTCAATAACTATTCCTTGTATGTTTCCTCTAAATCGATTGTATACCTTTTATACTTCAGATATAACTCAACCCTTCACTCAGTGTACGTCTTCTACTAAGGTTAATGACGCGAGATCCATAGAAACAACTGACTTATGATGCATCAGTGGCAAAATAGGCGACTGTTTCTATGATATGAGCTCAGAAAGTTATACATGAATATAGATGTAGATGTGATCTCTCGGGCGCTAACACATATACATAATTTAAACCATGATTATTGGATAGTCAGGCTTACTAGGCTCTGACTAAATCAAAAGATCAATTGTGGAACACTACATCGTCGACAAAACATTAGGAACAAATTTAAACTAAATATTGAATGCATACATCATATATAACCAGCTAGATTAAGATTACTATATAGATTCTTAACTATTTACATTCAACCCTAACACAAAAGAGAGTTTAATTACTCATGTGATGCATAACTAACACAAGAGAGTGTTGGAGAAGCATCAACAAGCTTGTCTCCAAGCATCCTAGCCCTCCAATAGCTTCCTCTCCTCTCTTCCCTCGTTCTCTCGCTATAGTGTTTCAGAATTTACAATGGATTACTTTTTACAAATGACCTACACCTCTATTTATAGAGGCTTTGAAATCTTAAATTTGCTAGCTGTGGTCAAGCTCGCCTTGCGTGTCGAGGTTTCTTCAAAGAAGGAAAAAATCAATTGTCTTCTGATATTTTCCTTAACCTGCCTTAGCTTGCTTAGCAAACCACATTTCGCCTAGTGAACCACTTTTGCATTTCCTTTTGGATCTCTATGTTTTGACTCGCTTTCACCATGCTAAGTTCGCTTAGCGAATGAGGCATTTCTCAAATTGTCTTTATGATGCTTGGATTGGCTTCTGGTGCATGTGATTGTCTTTCTTTGCTCCACATTGGTGTAGTCATTCTCAAAAACCTATAGAAAATAGACGTAATAGCTTTCTGGTATATTTTACTAATATAAACAATACTATCAAAGTGAGGGTTTTTATAATGAATTGCTTACGAAACAAGTCGATAAGTGTTATGAAAAATAATAGTAATTTGACACTTATCAACAACCTCAAAATTTATATTTTCCCCTTTTTTCGAAGAAGTTATTCATGATCAGAGTCTGAAAGATAACAACTTTAGAAAATTATTTAGTTAATACTCACTCTCCTGTCATATTTATAAGAAGCAATTTACTTTTTTGATTCATTGAATAATTGATGTATCCGGTCTATTTCTAGACTAGATACATCAATTATTCAATAAATCTAAAAATTCAATTATTTCTTATAAACAAGACCGGAGTACAAAATATCAAAAAAAAAATTAGTACAAAATATCATTGAGAAATTGAAGATTCCATCGCCAAAAAAAAGTTTTTTTTTTTCTTTCTTTCTCCAGAGAGATTGCAGAGACTGCTTGCCTTTAAGGCTCTAGTTACAATACAAAGGTATCGGTTGTTTCACTACTTGTGTCCATTGTGAAGAGTGTTGGAGGATGCAGGGTTTCTGAGACAATATTCATCCTCTTATTTATACATGTGATTTTTTAAAATAAAATTGCTCTAACTCTTTCTATGTAAATATGGTGGAAGTTAGAGTTCCAAATGATTATTTGAATAGTTGACAGCCCCTCCCATGGGTTTTTATAACTGTAATATTGATATGGCATTTTTCCAATAGTTGGAGAAAACTAATTTTAATATGTGCTCATTCTAAAAGTTATGTCCAAACAAGAATAATTTAGACCCTTTATTGTTTATCCTCCCTTGAAGATGAAGCAACAAGTCTTCTTAAGAATCTCAAATGAGTGATAAAATCGATCTTCCACAATGTTTTTTTCAAGTTAAATTAGCAAGAGATCGTTAATTGTCTTCATGAGCCTCTTCGTCATATTAATATATGTGAATTAGGTATTACTTTTAATTCTTGCAAGTTCCTTCTAAATTCTTTTTACAAACTATGTTCTTAATTTTGTTAGGCTGTTATCAAATGGTGGAGCATACGTTTTAGCATTGATTTTTTGTCATAAGAAAGTATGTATTTCCCACTTAATTTTGAATGAAATTTACCAAACCTTTAACCTAAAAAAAGTTAAAGTCAGTCTAGTCAAATAAAAAACCAAATTTTAAAATCCTAAACTTTATGCTTTTTTTTTCTTCGGAGTATTAACTCACTTGAGCTGATATGATGATATTGATTTAAAACTTTGGAGTATGCTTCTCTTAAGTTTCATATTTGATCTTCTTCAATGTTAATTTCAATAGACTTATTTAACTTTTTCAAAAAAAAAAACAAACTCCTATTCTTTAAAATTTCTTTTATGGGACGACCTAAGTCTATAGAGCACAAAAAAATTGGGTCCATTTATAAATGTACGTGGACTTTTTACATATACTAATATATAACCACGGTTTCCTTGATCAAATTTTAGATCTGATATACCAAACTTTGAAATTAGAGGTCTCTTTCTCACACACTAAAAAATGTAAAAAACCTAACAATAATACCGTGTGAAAGATACAGCTATGCTAGCTAGTGGCAAATTCTTCGTATGCCAAATGGAGAGAAACCTACACTTGAAAAGCTAGCTCAATTATTAACTCAAAGTACTATTATTATTTAGTATAGTTTATTTAATTAAACAAAAATAAATAGGTAATTTTTACCATAAGAATCAATGTTCCTTTGTTTATTAAACTATTTTGTGTTGCAACTAGGAAAGTTTTTTTCAATTTGGACAAAACATTGAAAGGAAAACGTTAAAAGCTATATAGCAAAAGAATCCATCACCGACTCTTATCAATATTCTGGTTTTTGATTACTTTATTCCTTGCTTCAGTTATATACATCTTATTTGCTACATGTCCTTTTCTTGTACATTTAAGAATCAAATGGCTTGTACCAGATCTAGGGAAATAAATTCTGAGTTGTTTGACATGCATTTATGTAATAATATAAACAGTATAGTATGCATATGGACCATCCCTAAAAAAAGTATGCATATGGACCGATTTAATTAATTAAAGAACGAGAATCTAACATCAAACTATCATCAAAGTGTTACGCTAATAATTAATATGATATACTATTACTAGTTCTATTTTTTTCCCTTTAACTTTTGTTTTTTTTTTGTTTTCTTCTTATAGGCCAGTTGATTATAGATTCGTGGGTCAAATTTTTCCTTGGTAAAGCATTATTTAGTGTATAGATTTTTCTATTCAAATTCAACTAAGGTTTGTTCTTTTTTGACTCTTTGTTTTTACTATTACACCTAATTTGCCACACTTGCTATATAATTCTTTCTTAGACATAATAATATATTTGTAAAAAATATTTAGAAGTTGATTCTCTTACAGGAAAATCACCAAATGTGTGATATGCCAAACAAATTTTTAATTGGAGGAAATATATTTATAGACTATGGTCTTAAAAGCTTGATTTGTCTATGGAAAAAAATGGTCAAAATCTACCAAAAGCAACGAATTGTGTCTAGTCTTGGAACATCACAAGAGCAATATTCTGGTAATAATTAAAAGGTGACAAAAGGAGTGGAACTCTGCTGGGATTGTGTGCTTGAGTTAGTTAACATACCATTTCCGGGTCAAGGAAAAAACAAATACCATTAACAAAGTGTAAAGTTTTTAATTTATATTTTTGCATTTTTTGACAAAGTGTAAAGTTTTTAATTTATATTTTTGTATTTTTTGTGTGTTTTATTATATTAAATTTTAATATTTTAAGAAAAACTAAAATACTAAATAAGTAAAAAGACGTTACTACACTGCAAAATAAAAAAATTTGAGATTTAAAAATTATGGGTAACTAAAAATTTAAGCTTTCACACTAGGATAAGATTTATACCATACAAATAAGATAGTATGATAGATCGAGAAGATTGACTTATCATATCTTGTTGACTTTATTAAAGGTAATGATTATAGTCAGGTTATAATTTTTACTGTACTCCATCAGTTTCAAAATGAATGTCGTTTAAGGTTTATACATATATATTAAGAAATGTGTTAATTAAAAGAAAGAGAGATGTTATTTTACCAAATTATCCTAATCAACTATTAGTTTGTTTTTCATTAAAGAAAAAATAATACTTTGAAAGTAGTATATATAGTATTAATTGAAGGGTACAATTGACAAGAAAAAGTTATTATTGCATTGAAAATTAAAAATTACATTCATTTTAAAATAATTTTTTTTGGCTAAAACGACACTCATTCTAAAACGGAGGAAATATTTTATTTCTCTTATCATGATCGGTAAACAGGTCCTTTGGGATTTGAATCTCAGTGATAGGAATAGAGCCAAGCCCGGTCTTGGGGAAGTGCAAGGTGCTCAACCAGGTCGGGCCTCCAAATGCTACGGGCCTCAAACAAAAAATTAAGTCTAATACCTACCCCCCTTAAATAAAAAAATATATGTTATATCATTTCTTTCTTCAGCACATGTTTGAGTTTTTTTCTAGACTCTAGCTCTTCTTTTTGTACATAAATTTGATCCTATCAAACCACCCCTAATTTGTATAATCACTTAATTAGTCAATTTGAAAAGCTATTTCATTGAACGAATCACAACAATCATTTTTTTCTTCGCATAAACCATTCGTTTTACCCTTTTCCACAACAGAGGAGTGACAAATCCAAACGACACCGTTAAATAAATTTCACCTTTTTCACTTAATTTTTTTTAATTCCTTTCACATTTAGAAGTTCTTCTGATTTTGATTTTTTTTAATGAAGTTTAGCTACACAAAAAAATTACGTTTTATTTTACCAGAGGCCTATTTTAAAAAGAGAGTCGAGCCTCCTATTTCACAGGAACGGCCCTGAATAGAGCACATATGTTAGGAGTTACATTGTTCATTAATCCATGATCTACATACTACGGCTTTTTTTTTTTTTTATAGAAGGCTAGTTATGTTGGCACCGTATGAGAGGTTTCAAATGAAATATTATTCACCAAATGTAACACCTATTCTGAAGAATGATAGATTCTATTTGGACCAATGCCTGAAGAACGATCTTGAAAGAGAACAAATGCTTGATTTTCATATGCTTCAGCCGTCGGAAGCCTGCTGTATATTTATGTTTGCACACGGCCTGACATTACATTTGCAATTAAGGTGTTGGGAAGATATCACAGTAATCCAAGTATAGAACACTGGAAAGCTTAAATGAAAAATGACGAGGTACCTTCAAGGAACAAAAGATTATATGTTTATGTATAGGCGAACTGAAAAATTAAAGGTCAAAAAGTACTCTAATTCAGACTTTGTTGGTTATATTGATTCAAGGAAATCGATATCAGGGAATATTTTCACGTTAGCCGGCCGGATTGTTTCTTGGAAAAGTGGAAAGCAAACCTTGATTGACACTTCTACAATGAAAGATAAGTTAATATCTTGTTTTGAGGCTATATCGCATTGTATGTGGATTAAAATTGTGGGTTGAAAATTGTGGATTCAATTTCTAGATCATTGAAGATGTATTATGACAATTCAATGTAGTTTTTATAGCTAAGAATAATAAAAGTGAAAATCAAAGCAAGCATGTCGACATTAACTACTTATCCGTAAGAGAGCATGTTAAAGATCAAACATTTTTTTTATTAGATATATTAGCACTGAAGTAATGATTGCTAATTTGTTGACTAAAGGCATGCCACATTCAAAATTTAAGGTTCGTGTAGAAAGAAAGGGAGTTGGTTTTCGTTGTAAGAACAATTTTAGTTTTATAAAATTCAATTCATGGTATTTTTCTCATATTTAATTTCTAAAATGTACACATTTGATTTATGAGAAATATCGCTTCAATTTGGAACCAAAATAAACATAAATGATATGAGTTTATTCATTAAGTTCTATAATTTGGTTAGAGACACAGTACAATATGATAGATATAAGACAAACTCGAGTACTGATGACCTATCACTATGATCTATGTGCTTTGTTTATTTATTTATTTATAAATAAATGGTAATTGCTCCGCTAAATGGTAATTACCCCCTAAACATAAAGTGATCTTCTACTCTCACATTGGGCTTGTTTGTTTAAAGGGAGAGGGAGTGGATAGATAGTAGAGAGGATGGAAAGTTTATGGAAATGTGAGCTTCCATTGTTTGGTTGCTATGTCAGTGAGGAAAGAACTCTTTCTTTTGGTGGACCCCACATGTAGAAAGCTTTCCGCACAAAACAGGACGGAAAGATGGAATGGACATCAAAATTAATAACATGGCAAATAGATCATTGTGTTGGAGATTTTTTATACTTTTTTTAATGCTTCTTACGTATTATTTTTTTCAAATTAGTTTTGCTTCTCTTGTATAGTAGATCATGGTTTCAGACATAATAACATATTATTTGTTTATATTGATTCTCATATGCATATATTAACATATCGATTTTTATTTATTAATATGCAAATATGAACCTATTATATTAAATAAATAATAAATACATAACTCATTTTGTCATAAGGATATTTATGTCATTTACTAAATATAAATCTTTCTTTCCTTTCACTTTTTCACTTATTCCAAACAACCTAAAAATCATCTCATGTTCTCTTTACTTTCTATTCTCTTTCATTCCTTCATCAATCTTTCCTTTTACTTTCTTTCCTCTCATTATCCAAACATACCCTAAATTCTAGTAATTGCTCTTTGAGAAATAGTGGAGTGGTTGCTCACGTTCGGAGCTTTTGTGATGGACAAAAGTTATAAAGGTGTAGCTCATTGGTTTTGGCTCAAAAGAGTGGTGATACATGTACACCTCCATGTGGTAAACCCCATTTTACACCCTTATGTGGCATGGGGACAATTTTTTCCATTTACAAAAAAATGAGGGGAAATTTTGGTCAAAACAAATCTGCAACTCTCTCTCCTCTCAAACCCTTACCACCACTGGCACACACTGACCACATCATCAACCCTCCCCCGTTCATCTTTCTAACATAAATATTTCCAGATTTGTCGTTTTCCCTATCATTTTTTCCAACACAACAAGTATGTTTTTCTCATTCATCTTTCTAACATAACATCTCCTAAGTTCACCATCGATGGTGGCGGCATTCTCTAGATCTGAACGAGATTTATTTTTGGGTTCATCTTCAATCCTTCCAAATATGTTTTGATGGGTTTTTCGTTGGTGACCTGATTGAAGAAGACAGACGAGGTCAGCGGTGATGGAGGAGGACGATGGTGGGGCTGGTGTGAATGGAAGAGAGG